>Ga0265292_1000283_pt1 | contig 83601 bp, 65 predicted proteins | sample Munlanlewell296A_FD_189080 | JGI IMG/M metagenome (GOLD analysis project Ga0265292, IMG submission 189080) | Leachate microbial communities from a municipal landfill in Southern Ontario, Canada - Leachate well 296A | ecosystem: Engineered > Solid waste > Landfill > Unclassified | place: Canada...
CTTCCACCTCCGCCTGTGAAGAGGCGGGTATCCAATCCTTTGGCGTCGAATTACCTGCAACTGCCACCCAGGCGGAGGTGGAAGGCGCGGTCCGCGAGCTCAACCAGGACAGCCGGGTCAATGGAATTCTGGTCCAACTGCCGCTGCCATCTCACCTGAACGAAGAAGCGGTGCTGAATACCATCAACTTGAATAAAGACGTGGACGGCTTCCACCCGGTCAATATCGGGCGGCTGGCCCAGAAGGGTCGCGAACCGGCCTTTGTGCCGTGCACCCCGGCAGGCTGCATCTATTTGCTTGAAAAAACCTTACCAACATTGCGCGGTGTGAACGCCGTGGTTCTGGGTCGTTCCAACATCGTTGGCATGCCGGTTGCGCTGCTACTGGTGCGCGCCGACGCCACGGTGACCATCTGCCATTCCCGCTCCAAAGACCTGCCGGCTATTGTCCGAGAGGCTGACGTGTTGATCGCAGCCGTAGGACGGTCTGAAATGGTGCGCGGTGACTGGGTGAAACCCGGCGCAGTGGTGATCGATGTTGGCATCAACCGTGTCGAAGATGCCTCCAAAAAGAGTGGATACCGCCTGGTGGGCGACGTTGCCTATGACGAGGTCAAAGAAGTTGCCAGCCACATCACCCCGGTACCGGGCGGTGTTGGCCCCATGACCATTGCCATGCTGTTGCAAAATACCTTGCGCGGCGCCGAATTGGCAGAAAAATAGTGACATTTGGATGTTGTCTGACAATTGACTTTTGAGTTAAATTGATTACACTTAATGTGTCGCTGGCAGTACCTGCCAGCGCTGTTGGCGCGAACGAAATACAACAACTCTCCAACCATTTATTGAACTCTGATCTCTCAGACTCATGCCCAAGACATTCCTTGTAAAGAACGCCGCTGTTTTAGTGACGATGGACGGGACGCGCCGGGAAATTCCGGGCGGAGGCCTTTTCATCCGCGACGGCTTTATCGAGCAGATAGGACCCAGCGCAGACCTGCCCACCGAAGCAGATGAGGTACTGGACCTTACCGGTCATGTGGTGCTGCCGGGGATGGTCAACACTCACCATCATTTTTACCAGACCCTGACCCGCGCGGTGCCTGCTGCCCAGGATGCCAACCTGTTCAACTGGCTCAAGACTTTATATCCCATCTGGGCGCGATTGCGCCCGGATGATATTTACATTTCGACCCAGACCGCACTGGCTGAACTGGCGCTCTCCGGGTGCACCACGGCTTCTGATCATCTGTATTTGTTTCCCAACGGCTCGCGGTTGGATGACGAAATCGCTGCCGCTCGTGATATGGGCATGCGCATCCATGCTTCGCGCGGTTCGATGAGCTTGGGCGAAAGTCAGGGCGGACTGCCGCCGGACTCGGTTGTGGACACAGAAGAAGCAATTCTGCGCGACAGCGTCCGGCTGATTGAGACCTACCACGATCCTAATCCCGGGGCGATGGTCCAGATTGTGCTGGCGCCGTGCTCGCCGTTCAGCGTCACGGGCGAGTTGATGAAAGAAAGCGCTGTTCTGGCGCGGCATTACGGCGTGCAACTGCACACGCACCTGGCCGAGACGCAGGACGAAGAGGAATTTTGCCTGCAGCGCTTTGGTCACCGGCCAGTGGCGTATATGGAATCGGTCGGCTGGCTTGGTAAGGATGTCTGGTTTGCCCATGCTGTCCATATCGATTTGCCGGAGATTCAGGTGTTCGCGCACCACGGCTGCGGCGTGGCGCACTGCCCGTCGTCCAACATGCGGTTGGGGTCTGGCATTGCGCCTTTGAACGGCTATCTACGAGCCGGAGTCAAGGTTGGACTGGGCGTCGACGGTTCAGCCAGCAATGATGGTTCGCATATGCTTGCAGAGGCACGTCAGGCGATGCTGCTTGCGCGCCTTGGAGCTGGCCTTGCCGGAGCATCGCTGTCCACAGAAGACGCCCCCCCGCTGCTGACCGGAAGGCAGGCGCTGGAACTGGCGACACGCGGCGGCGCTGCAGTACTGGGTCGTAGCGATATTGGTTCGCTGGAGGTCGGCAAATGCGCTGACTTCATTGCTTACGATCTGAGCCACCTGGAATACACCGGCGCGCTTCACGATCCGGTGGCTGCGTTGGTATTTTGTCAGCCGCGGAATACCGATTACACCGTTGTGCAAGGCAAGTATGTTGTCAAACAGGGTCAGCTCGTGACTCTGGATTTACCCCGTCAGATCGAAATTCATAATCAAGCGGCTGCCCGACTGATTACCTGAATCCCCTAAAGCAACCTGTGAATTCCCCATACAGGTTGCTTTCTTAAGCTGGAGGTGGAATGGTTTTGAAAGTTACTGCTGAGTCCACTCGCAAATTAGTGGATTGCGCCATGGGCCGACTGCCTGCTGACCTGGTCATTCGCAAAGGGCAGTGGGTTTCCGTTCAATCTGGTGAAATTGTCCCGGAGACGGATATCGCCATTTTAAACGGCCGGATTGCCTATGTCGGTCCGGATGCCAGTCATACTATCGGCGCGCAGACCAAGATCATTGAAGCAAAGGGCCGTTTCCTGGTACCGGGGTTGATGGACGGCCACATGCATGTCGAGTCAGGGATGTTGACCGTGACCGAATTCGTCCGGGCAGTGGTCCCACACGGCACCACCGCCATGTTCGTTGACCCGCATGAAATTGCTAACATCTTTGGCTTGAAAGGCGTGCGCTTGATGGTCGATGAGGCCGCCGACCAACCGGTGCATGTTTTTGTCCAGGCGCCCTCGTGCGTTCCGTCAGCTCCCGGCTTCGAAACCCCAGGCGCCAGTATCAGTCCGGCGGACGTGGCTGAAATGATGGAATGGCCAGGCATTGTCGGCCTGGGTGAAATGATGAACTTTCCGGGCGTATTCAACAGCCAGGAAAGCGTTCACGCTGAAATGGCCGCTACGCGCAACGCCGGTAAAGTGATTGGCGGGCATTATGCCTCGCCGGACATGGGATTGCCGTTCTACGGCTATGCTGCCGGCGGTGCGGAAGACGACCACGAAGGCACGACCGTCAATGACGCGATACAGCGCGCTCGCCAGGGCATGAAAGTCATGATGCGCTATGGCTCAGCCTGGCACGATGTGGCCGCGCAGGTCAAAGCGGTGACTGAAAAAGGGCTCGACTCGCGGCGTTTTCTGCTGTGTACCGATGATTCGCACTCTGCCACCCTGGTGCAAGAAGGCCACATGGACCGCGTCCTGCGCCATGCCATTGCCCAGGGTCTTGATCCCTTGACCGCCATCCAGATGGCAACCATCAACACCGCCGAGCATTTTGGTGTCAGCCGCGATATGGGCCTGATCGCTCCCGGCCGTTTTGCGGACATTGTACTGGTACAGGACCTGAAGAATTTCACCGCGGAGTTGGTCATTGCGCGCGGGAAGGTCGTGGCTGAAAAAGGTACTTTGCGCATCGAACTCCCTGTAAGAACATATCCGGGTTGGGCGCTCAACTCAGTGCATTTGCCGCGGCCAAAAAGCGCCACCGATTTTGCCTTGAAAGCCGGAAATATTCAAAATGGTACCGCCATCGCCCATGTAATCGGCGTAATCGAAAACCAGGCGCCCAACCGCCACCTGCATCTGCCTGTGAAGGTAGAAGACGGGTTGGTCCGATTGGATCTTGAAAACGACATTATCAAAATTGCGCTGGTCGAACGGCATGTATCCAGTGGGCGGGTTCAAGTTGGACTGGTACACGGGTTCAATCTGACTCCCCATTGCGCCATTGCCACCACGGTCGCCCACGACAGCCACCATTTGATCGTCATTGGCACCGACGACGCCCTGATGGCTCAGGCAGTCAACGAATTGGCCGCATGCGGTGGTGGACAGGTCGTGATCAAAGAGGGACAGGTGATTGGGAAGGTTCGCTTACCGATTGCTGGCCTTATGTCTGACCAGCCAGCCAGAGTAGTGGCGGAAGAAGCTGCCACGGTGCTGCGCGGGTTCGTTGCCTGCGGCTGCAACCTGAACAACCCCAATATGCAGCTCAGCCTGATGGCACTGGTGGTCATTCCCGAACTGCGCATCTCTGACCTGGGGGTGGTGGATGTCAGTCAGTTCAAATTTGTTTCTGTAATCGAGAGGGAGGAAAAATCATCATGACCGATAATATTCATCCATACCAGCGTCTCCAAATAGAGCTGGCTGAACTGATCGAAAAAACAGTTCCAGGCGACCGTTTGCCTTCGGAACCGCAGCTGGCGCAGCAAATGGGCGTATCCCGCGCAACCTTGCGCGAAGCCATGCGCGCTTTCGAAGGGCAGGGTTTAATCCGCCGCCGCCAGGGGATTGGCACCTTTGTCGTCGGACGTCCGTCCGTCATTGAGAGTGGGTTGGAAGTCCTGCAAAGTATCGAGTCATCGGCAGACTCGATTAACCTGAAGATCTCCATGGGCGACCTGCGCATCAACCAGGTTAATGCCAATAGCGATCTGGCGAAACAGCTTGGCGTGGATGAAGGTTCGCCGCTGGTCAGGGTTGAGCGCGTTATCTTAGGCGATAATCGTCCCGTAGCATATCTGATTGACATTTTGCCGGAAAATGTTCTGACCGCACACGACCTGGATGAGGGTTTCAATGGTTCCGTTTTAGACCTGCTGATTCGGCGTGGTTCCCCCAAACTTCTCAAGTCATACACAGAAATCAACGCGGTCGCGGCCACTTCAGAGGTGGCGCGGGCTTTGGAAATTCAGCGCGGCGACGTGATGGAAAGGTTTATTGGTTGGCTGTATGACCAGGAGGGTCGGGTAGTGGATTATTCGCTCAGTTTCTTCCTGCCGGGTTATTTCCGTTTCCATGTAGTCCGGCGGGTGGGTAATCTGGTAAAGTCAGAAATGTGACCTGGTTGATATTTCAAAGGAGAAAAGAAAGGATATTTTGTATGGCGAAGGTTGATCGTCAAAAAGTTCAGCAAGTTCAGGAGCTGGTTGCCAGTCATCGCAGCGCTATCGTTCAATTTATGCGCGATATTGTAGCCATCCCGAGCATGGATTCAAAAATCGGCGGTGTTGGCGAACGCATTGGTACAGAGATGAAGAAATTGGGCTTTGCCGAAGTGCGGTTCGACAAAATGGGGAATATTCTTGGCCGGATTGGCAGTGGAGCGCGCACGCTGGTATTCGACTCGCATATTGATACCGTTGGCATCGGTGACCCGGCCGAATGGCCGCATGACCCATTTATCGGTAAAGTTGAAAATGGCGTTTTCTATGGCCGCGGTGCTTGCGACGAAAAAGGTTCGACCCCTGGTATGGTTTACGGGCTGGCAATTGCCAATCAATTGGGCTTGCTCGAAGGTTGGACCGCCTATTATTTCGGCAACATGGAAGAATGGTGCGACGGCATTGCCCCCAACACCTTTGTCGAGGTTGACCCGGGCGTGCGCCCAGACTTCGTTGTGATTGGCGAGCCGACCAAAATGCAAGTTTACCGCGGGCATAAAGGTCGCGTTGAAATGCGCGTCGTTTCCAAAGGCCGCAGCGCGCACGCTGCCAGCAATCACCTTGGCGATAATGCCATATACAATTTGCTGCCGGTCATTGCCGGCATCCGCGATCTTGAACCCAAACTGGGTGATCATCCCTTCCTGGGCCACGGCAAGATCACCGTCAGCGACATGGTGGTCAAGACTCCTTCGATCAATGCCGTGCCGGATGAAGCCATCATCTATATTGACCGGCGCATGACTTTCGGCGAGACCAAGGAAGAGGCTATCGCTCAGGTAGAAGCTTTGATCCCGGCTGAACTCAAGAGCAAGGTCAAGGTCGAGCCGCTTTTCTATGACGAACCATCCTACACCGGTTTTGTTTTCCCGGTGGACAAATATTTCCCCGCCTGGGCGTTGGAAGAAAAGCATGCGCTGGTTCAGGCCGGATTGGAAGCGCGCACCCGGATCGGTCTGCCGGAAGGCGCTTCCGGCAAATGGAATTTCAGTACAAACGGCATTTACTGGGCCGGTAAAGCTGGAATCCCAAGCATTGGCTTTGGCCCGGGTGACGAAGAAACCGCTCACACGGTAATGGATTCGGTCTCGCTGGACGATATGGTCAAAGCGACCGAGTTTTACGCACTGTTCCCTGCAATTTTGGCTGAGAAATTGGCCTGATTAAACCCCAATTACACAAAAGGAGTTAAAACATGCAGACAAATTTACATGGTCGTGACTTGATCGGTGACCTCGACTTCACCAAGGAAGAAGTCGAAACCGTACTGGACGTCGCCTTCGATCTGAAGCGCAAACGAGCCCTAAATGAACCGACCCCCTACCTGCGCGATAAAGTCCTGGCAATGCTGTTCTTCTTCTCCAGCACCCGCACCCGCGGTTCGTTCGAAGCCGGTATGGCGCACCTGGGCGGGCACGCTGCTTTCATCGAAAGCACCACCACACAGATCAAGCACGGCGACACCTCAACCGAAATCGGCGAGATCTACGGCCGCTATTTCGATGGCATTGCCATTCGCCATTGCGATTGGGGACTGGGCAATACGTACCTCAATGAAGTTGCCAAAGCCTCCCGCGTTCCAGTGCTTAACATGCAATGCGACATTTATCACCCCTTCCAATGCCTGGCTGATCTGATGACCATCATGGAGAAGAAAGGCCGCGACCTGCGCAAGAAGAAAATTGTGGTTTCCTGGGCCTATGCAGCTTCCTACCTGAAACCGATCTCCGTCCCACAGTCGTTGATCCTGCAAATGCCGCGCTTTGGCATGGATGTGACTTTGTCTTACCCGAAAGAATTCCCGCTCATGCCCGAAATCGAAGCGGCTGCGGCTGAACAGGCGAAGAAATTCGGCACAAAATTCGATATTGTGCACGACATGGATGAAGGTTTCAAGGATGCAGACGTGGTCTATGCCAAATCCTGGGGTCCGCTGATGACCACCACCGACGCTGCCGAAGGCAAACGCCTGCAGGATAAATACAAGAACTGGATGACGGATGCCAAGAAGATGAAGCTGGCTAAGGAAGACGCCATCTTTATGCACCCGCTCCCCGCTGACCGCGATGTCGAAGTAACCAACGAGGTTATGGACGGACCGCAGTCGGTGGTCTTTGACGAAGCTGAGAACCGCATGCACGCTCAAAATGCGGTCATGGCCTTAACAATGGGGTAGGAACTTACCCCAGAATCATTTCGACATTTTGCAAAGAGAGAAGATTGGACAATGGAAAAAAAAGGTGTAGTAGTTGTTGCAGTTGGCGGGAACTCCCTGATCAAAGATGCCAAACATCAGACCGTTCCTGACCAATACCAGGCAGGTGCGGAATCGATGCACCACATCGCTGATATGATTTCAGCAGGTTATGACGTCGTTGTGACCCACGGCAACGGTCCCCAGGTCGGTTTCATCCTGCGCCGCTCAGAAATTGCGCGGAATGAATTGCACGAGGTTCCGCTGGACTATTGCGGCGCGGATACGCAGGGCGCGATTGGTTACATGTTCGTCCAGGCATTGCACAACGAGTTCAGAACCCGCAAAATGAACAAAAAAGCAGTTGCTGTGGTTACCCAAACGGTAGTTGACCGCAGCGACAAGGCTTTCCAGAACCCGACCAAGCCGATCGGCTCCTTCATGGACGAGAAAATGGCCAAAGAGAAACAGGCCAATGAAGGTTGGAACGTGGTCGAAGATGCCGGGCGCGGTTGGCGGCGGGTAGTTGCCTCCCCGATCCCCAGTGAAATCGTGGAAGCGGAAGCTATTCGCAAACTGATCGACGACGGATTTGTGGTCATTGGCGTGGGCGGCGGCGGTATCCCGGTCATCCGCAAAGAAAATGGCGATCTGGTAGGCGTGGAAGCGGTGATCGATAAGGATTTCGGTTCATCCGTATTAGCCACCTTGATCAAAGCTGATATGTTCATTATCAGCACCGCAGTCGAGAAAGTTGCCATCAATTTCAACAAGCCCGACCAAAAATGGCTGGACAGGTTGACCGTGGCTGAAGCCAAGAAATACATCGAAGAAGGGCACTTTGCCAAGGGCTCCATGCTTCCCAAGGTACAGGCAATCTTGCGCTTCCTTGAAAGCGGTGGAAAAGCCGCTATCATCACCAATCCGGAGAATTTGAGCCGGGCGCTGCGCGGCGAAACCGGAACCTGGATCGTCCCTTAACCTTAAAATATGGGATGGGGCTGTTTTTTTAAGGTTATTAACAGCCCCATCTTCCGAAAATCCATCAGCTTCTAGTAAAATAAACCATGGTTCCAGGTTTGCCCGTCGATCTGGGGTGTTGTGTTTTTAGCGGGAATGCAAAAAGGTTTCAACCGTGAGATAGAAGGAGGTGTGTCAGATTGCTCCTATGTATCCGGTTCGTTTCAGCAACATCACAGGAATACGCCCTGTGTTGCCCCAATCCCATTTACCCTTTCTAGAGAAAAGTTTGGAGGAGAAATGAAACGTCTGTGGTTGTTTGCAAGCCTTTTGCTGGTAGCTGCTATGCTGCTGGCTGCCTGCCAACCCGCTGCTCCGGCTGCAACCGATGTTCCTGCCCCTGAGGAATTTATCTTCGGCTTGCTGATGGTCGGCCCGTACAATGATCACGGCTACAGCCAGGCCCACTATGAAGGCGGGTTATATGTTGAAGAAAACCTGCCCGGCGCCAAGATGATCTACATCGATAAGGTTAATTCCGCTGATCGCCCCGGCACCACTCCGGCTCAACTGGCCGAAGATTTGCTCTCCAAGGGTGCTAAGCTCATCATTTTCAACTCCGATGACATGAAAGATGCGGCAGTTGAATTTGCCCAAGCCCACCCAGATGTCCCGACCATTCATGCTTCCGGTGATTCTTCCTGGAAAGACGGTGTGAACTACGTCGAAATGCCGCTTTTTGGTAACTCCTTCGGCCGCATGGAATACGGCAAGATGATTGCTGGCTGCGCGGCTGCTTTGACCACCAAAACCGGTCAGGTTGGTTATCTTGGACCGCTAATCAATGACGAAACCCGCCGCCTGGCCTCCTCAGCATACCTCGGCGCCAAGTACTGCTATGAAAACTATGCTGGTAAAAGCGCTGCTGATCTGAAATTCAAGGTCACCTGGATTGGTTTCTGGTTCAATATCCCCGGTTTTACCTCCGATCCTACCCAGGTCGCTGATGACTTCCTGAATAGCGGCTATGATGTGGTCATCTCTGGCATCGACACCACCGAAGGTCTGGTGCAGGCTGGCAAGGCGAAAGCCGCCGGCAAAGATGCCTGGGCTGTTCCCTACGACTATGTCGCCGCCTGCGAGGAAAGCAAAGATGTCTGCCTGGGCGTTCCTTACTTTAACTGGGGCCCGGTATACCTGAAACAGGTCCAGGCTGTCAAAGACGGCACCTTTGCATCCTACTTTGAATGGCTGGCCCCCGACTGGACAGACATCAACAATGTTGACACCAGCCCGGTTGGTTTCCAGAAGGGCGCTGCCCTGTCTGCCGAAGCTGCCACGAGCCTGGATGCCTTCATTGCTGAACTGGCTGGCGGATTGAACTTATGGACTGGCCCGCTGAATCTGCAGGACGGCACCGCTTACCTGGCGGATGGCGAAGTTGCCACCGACGTACAGGTCTGGTATCTGCCGCAGCTGCTCGAGGGTATGGAAGGCCAGAGCGTTTCCGCTCAGTAATTGCTTTACAAACCGGGATCTATCAATGATCTCGGCCTCAGGTACAATCCGGAGGGGCGAACGGCAATCTCGCCCCTCCCGTTAAATAACGATCCGTTAAAACCGGGAATTTGATTCACGGAAAAAATTAATGCTCCCTCGTAAATGGCACAACTTAATATTATCTCTTGCTGGTCGTATATCGCGGTCAGCCAATGATTCCTGATCCAAGAGACCTGAATGAATGTAGAACTGGTACAAATTCATAAATCGTTCGGCGCTGTCCACGCGAATAATGACATCTCGATAAGCATAAAATCAGGCGTCATCCAGGGCATCCTGGGAGAAAATGGGGCCGGGAAGAGCACATTGATGAAGGTGCTTTCCGGGTTCATTCAGGCTGACTCAGGTGACATTTTACTGGATGGAAAAGCGGTGCGTATCGGCACTCCATCCGACGCGATCAAACACGGCATTGGCATGCTGCATCAAGATCCGTTGGATTTTCCGCCGATGAAGATTGTTGACAATATGCTTATCGGTCATGATGGCGGGCTATTTCCCAACCGGCGTGAGGTAAGTAAGTCGCTTAAGGAACTGCAAGCACAATTCGGGTTTAATCTCGATCCAGAAGCATATGTAGATGGCTTGACGGTGGGCGAACGCCAGCAGCTTGAAATTCTGCGGCTTTTGTGGCTCGGAGCGCAGGTTCTGATTTTGGACGAACCCACCACCGGAATTAGCGCCAGCCAGAAAGCAAAATTGTTCGAAACATTAAAAAAATTGGCCGAGCAAGGCATGGTGATCATCTTTGTCTCGCACAAATTGGAAGACGTCGAAGGGCTTTGCCATAAGATTGCAGTTTTTCGCCAGGGAAGCCTGGTAGGTGAAACCGTTCCACCCTATAACACAGATAACCTGGTTGAGATGATGTTCGGCAAAGTTATCAGTCTGGATGAAAAGACCCGTCTGGAAAACTGCGAACCAGCGGTGGAGATCTCCAACTTGTCGATTGAAGACAATCGCATTCAGATCCGAAATGCAAATTTGACCGTCAACTGCGGTGAAGTGATTGGCCTGGCGGGTATGGAAGGATCCGGACAGCGCCAATTCCTGCGCACGCTGGCGGGATTGATGCGCCCGGTCGGCGGCGATTTACGCCTGAGTGGAAAACGCCTGACCGGCAAACCCTATCACGCCTTTCAGGATGCTGGCATATCTTATGTCCCGGCTTCGCGCATGGAAGAGGGACTGATTCCCGGGCTGTCGATTACCGAACATTTCATCTTGAGCGAAGACCAATCCGGCTTTTTCATCGATCGCGACAAAGCTGTTGCCGTCAGCCGGGAACGCATACATACTTTCAACATCAAAGGTGAGCCGGTTACCCGCGTTGAAGCGCTTTCCGGTGGTAATCAGCAGCGGGCGCTGCTGGCGATGCTGCGCACACCACTGAGGCTGCTGTTGTTGGAGCACCCCACCCGCGGACTGGATATCGAATCATCGATCTGGATTTGGAGCCAGCTGAAAGACCGCTGCAAGCAAAAAACCTGTATTGTATTCATTTCGGCCGATCTGGAAGAGGTGCTGCATTACAGCGACCGCATTCTGGTTTTTTATAATGGCAAAGTCTCTCAACCGCTGGATGCCGCCGCGACCACCGTGGATCAGCTTGGGCAATTAATCGGCGGGAAAGGTTTCTAGTGTTGAACAAGTCTTCCGCTGGATTTAAATTCGGTTTCCAAATCCTGGCCATTGTGGCAGCGTTAATTTTCACCACCGTAGTAATGTTGTTGGCTAAGGCGCCGCCGCTGGAAGCCTACAAGTTAATTTTTACCGGGTCGGTTGGATCGATCGGCAAAATTTCGGATGTCATCGTTGCCTGGATTCCGCTGCTGCTGGCCACGTCCGGGCTGTTACTGACCTTTGCCGCCGGTTTGTGGAATATCGGCATCGAAGGACAGATCACGCTGGGCGCCATCTTCACTACCTGGGCGCTGCGTTTGCTGCAGGACACAAGCCTGTCGCCAACCCTGATTATTCTCATCGGTTTCCTGGCCGGCATCCTCGGCGGTATGATCTGGGCATCGCTGACCGGATTGTTGAAAATCTATGGCGGGGTGAATGAAATTTTTGGCGGACTTGGCCTGAACTTTGTCGCCACCGCATTAACCATCTGGCTCATCTTTGGTCCGTGGAAACGCCCCGGAGTGGGTTCGATGAGCGGTACAGTACCTTTCGACAACCTACTTTGGCTGCCGCAGGTGGAAGGCCTGCGCATGAGTTGGTGGTCGCTCGGTGTTGGTTTGATCGGCATTGTCATCGTTTATCTGATATTGCAGGGCACTTATTTTGGGCTTCGTCTGAAGGCGGTCGGCAAGAACGGACGGGCAGCTTTTGTCATTGGCATTCCGACCGGCAAATATATGATGTCTGCCTTCTTCATTTGCGGCGCATTCGCCGGTCTGGCAGGCGCCACCCAGGTGCTGGCGGTCTATCACCGGCTGATCCCGTCCATTTCGTCTGGGTACGGCTTCCTTGGGTTAATGGTTGCCATGTTGATCAATTACCAGGCGCTGTGGGCCGCCCCGGTGGCGCTCTTTTTTGCCGCTCTGAATATTGGCAGCATTCAGCTCCCCATTGTACTGAAATTAGACTCAACGCTCTCCGGCGTCCTGCAAGGTGCGCTGGTGCTCTTCGTCCTGATGATGGACGGTGTCCGCCGCCGGCTGACGGCCAAGAAGGTGAAATAAACCATGGACAATAATACCCTGGTAGGTTTAGCAGGAATTTTAGCGTCAGCGGCTCCGGTAGTTTTTGCTGCCATCGGTGAGACCATCACCGAGCGGGCAGGCATCACCAATCTTTCGATCAACGGCCTGATCCTGCTTACCGCAATGGCGGGTTTTGCCACCTCGGTCACCACGGGCAGCCTGTTACTTGGTTTTTTGGTGGGCGCGCTGATTGGCGCCTTTGTTTCGCTCATTGTTGCTTTTAGCAGTATTGCGCTCAAACAGTCACAGGTGGCTGTGGGTTTTGTACTGGCATTGATGAGTCGCGATTTGTCGTATTTCCTTGGCAATCCATACATGGGGCTTTCTGGACCGCGCGTTCCGTCGCTGCCCATTCCTGTACTGGCGGATATTCCCGTGGTTGGAGTGCTTTTCTTCCGCCAGGATATTTTGGTGTATTCCAGTTATATCCTGATCGCTGTGGCATACATCTTTGTGTTCAAAACCCGTCCGGGCTTGATGCTGCAGGGGATTGGCGAACAGCCGGCGACCGCCTATGTGCGCGGCGCGAATGTCAATCGCTTAAGGTATATCTACACCATCATTGGCGGCGCGTTGGTGGGAATGGCCGGACCGATGTACTCATTGAGCGTCAAGGTTGGCTGGAAAGGCACCATCACCGGTTTGGACGGCATTGGCTGGATTGCTTTGGCAATAACCATTTTCGGCGGTTGGAACCCGCTGCGAGCGGCTTTTGGCGCTTACCTGTTTGTGCTGCTACAATGGTTGGGGTTGGTGTTGCAGCCTTCACTACCCAACATCCCGTCACAGGTGTTGCAGGTTGCGCCCTTCCCGCTCATGATCCTAACGCTGCTGTTGGTTAATATAGGTAATTCAGAGTGGGTGGATCGGACGCTGGCTGGCTTGCCGGAAGAGGTACGGCGCCTTATAGCGAAGGTGCTGCGCGCCATGCGCACCACACCGCCGGCGGCGCTTGGCATTCCTTTTGAGAATGAATAGGCAACAACATGAGTGAATTTATCGGTTACCGCTGCTCGCTGTGCCAGACCGAGTATGCGCCCAGTCAGGTGACCTACACTTGCCCAAAAGACGGGGGCAACCTGGATGTAGTGCTGGATTTCGCTGCTATCCGGCAGCGTTACCAAATCAATGACATCACCACGCGAACCGAACCGTCCCTGTGGCGTTACCTGCCGCTGCTGCCGGTCAGCGACCCTGGCGGTGAGGGTACGCCGATCCATACCGCCGGGTGGACGCCTATTTACAAGGTTGACAGCCTGGCGCAGCCGCTGGGGCTGAAGAATCTATGGATCAAAGACGAGGGGCGCAACCCGACCGCCTCGTACAAAGATCGCGCTTCGGCGGTAGTGGTGGCGCGCGCGCTGGAAATTGGCGCTGAGGTTACCGTGACTGCCTCGACCGGCAATGCCGGGGCAGCACTGGCAGGCATGGCAGCGGCAGTCGGCCATAAAGCCGTCATTTTTGCCCCGAAAAATGCACCGCAAGCTAAAATTGCCCAATTGCTGGTATTCGGGGCTCAGGTCATCCTGGTGGATGGCAACTATGATGCCGCCTTCGATCTGACCATTCAGGCGTCCAACGAGTTTGGTTGGTACTGCCGCAATACCGGTTATAACCCCTTTACCGCTGAGGGCAAGAAAACTGGCGCCTTTGAAATCTGGGAAAAACTTTTGCTCGATCTTCCTCAGAAGTATGCGCCGCTCACTCTGTTTGTATCGGTCGGCGACGGGAATATCATCTCGGGACTGCACAAGGGTTTTAAAGATCTGCACCTTTTGGGATGGCTGGACCGCATGCCGCGCATCTTTGGCATTCAATCAGACAAGTCGGCGGCTGTTGCCAATGCGTATTTTGCCGGCAACGAAGAGATCATCCCGGTGCAGGCAACGACCATTGCCGACAGCATCTCGGTTGATTTACCGCACGACGGCATCCGCGCAGTGCGCGCAGCCCGGGAGACGGGCGGCGAGTACCTGACCGTAAGCGATGAGGAAATCATCTCCTCCATTGGAGAGATCGGCAAGGCAGGCATTTTTGCCGAGCCAGCCGGCGCAGCTGCTTTTGCGGGACTAAAAAAAGCGGTGCGAGAGGGTAAAATAGGACCGGATGACCCGGTGCTGGTCATCAATACCGGCAGCGGGTTGAAGGATATTCGCGCTGCGTTGAAATCGGTCAACGAGGCTCCGGTGATCGAGCCGACGCTGGCGGCATTGAAGAAACACCTGGGAATCTAAACTGATTTATTTGCCCTGTTTGCCCTTTGAAAGAAGGTCGTCACATGGAACCCACATTTTCGATCATCGCCCCGATTTACAACGAGGAATGCTGTCTGGATGAACTTCACCGGCGCATCAGCGAGGTGATGGATCAGACGCATGAACCATGGGAACTGGTGCTGGTCAATGACGGTTCGCAGGATGCCTCACCAGAGATCATTCGTCGCCTGGCTGCCAGCGATAAACGCATTCGCCCAGTAATGTTTGCCCGCAATTTCGGGCACCAGATCGCTGTTACCGCCGGGTTGGATTATTCGCGCGGACAGGCGGTGGTCATCATCGATGCAGACTTGCAGGACCCGCCGGAAGTGATCCTGGAGATGATTGCCAAATGGCGCGATGGCGCTGAGGTGGTGTATGCCGTGCGCGCCGAGCGGGAAGGCGAGTCGTGGTTCAAGAAATTTACCGCGTCTCTGTTTTACCGCATTATTTACAGCATCACCGATGTTAAAATTCCGCTGGATTCCGGCGATTTCCGTTTGATGGACCGCAAAGTAGTCAATGTAATGAACAGTATGCGGGAACATCACCGCTTCCTGCGCGGCATGTCGGCCTGGGTGGGCTTTAATCAGGTTGGCGTCACCTACAACCGGGCAGCGCGCTTTGGCGGGGAGACTAAATACCCGTTCAAGAAGATGTTCAAGCTGGCGTTGAACGCCATCACCGGCTTTTCGTATTTCCCCTTGCAGTTGGCAACTTATGTCGGCTTCATTACCGCCGGATTGGCGATTTTAGCCATCCCGGTTGTTGCTGTCTTGCGCGCCATGCAATCGCAGGCGTTCTTTGGGCAGGCGTCCACGCTGCTGGCGGTTCTCTTCCTGGGCGGCGTGCAATTAATCTCGCTTGGAATACTGGGCGAGTACATCGGGCGAATTTACGACGAAGTCAAAGGCCGGCCTTTATACATTGTCAGCCAGAAACCGGATGACTTCCATACAGATGAAACTAAATTAACAGGAGAAAACTCATAATGGCTAAAATTGACCTGACGATTTACCCCGAGCACCGCGACCGGGCGATCCAGCGGGTGAAAGAGCGTAAAATTGTGATCCCGACCTTCGCCCAGATGAAAAATCCGGACCTGATTCCTGCGAAAGTCAAAGAAGAATTGGGTTCGATTGGTTTGTGGGATATCCACCCGCGCAATTTATTTCGCATCTCATGGAAAAATGAACCAAAAGCGCGCGGTGGCGGATTTGGCGGGGTGAATTATTTCGAACTGCCTTCCAGTTTAACCGGCACGCCGGCCCGCATTATCGGCCTGGTGGGCAAGTGGTTTCCCACCGGAGCGCACAAAGTCGGAGCGGCCTTTGGCTGCCTGGTTCCGCGCCTGGTGACCGGCCAGTTTGACCCGGCGACTCAAAAAGCAGTTTGGCCGTCCACTGGCAACTATTGTCGCGGCGGCGCTTATGATTCAGCGCTGCTAGGCTGCCAGTCCATCGCCATTCTACCGGAAGGGATGAGCCGGGAACGCTTCGAGTGGCTGGAAAAGATTGCCGGCGAGGTGATTGCCACCCCCGGGTCCGAATCCAACGTCAAGGAAATCTTCGATAAGTGCTGGGAATTGCGCCGCTCCGGGCAGGATCTGGTCATTTTCAACCAGTTCGAAGAGTTTGGCAATTATTTGTGGCATTACAACGTCACTGGACACGCGATCGAAGAAGTTCTCAAACGCGAATTGGGTCCCAAGGATAACTTCCGGGGTGTAGCGCTGACCACCGGTTCTGCCGGCACCATCGCCTGCGGCGAGTACTTGAAATCAGTCTTCCCGGGCAGTAAAACGGTTGCCAGCGAAGCCCTGCAATGCCCGACGCTGCTGCGCAACGGCTTTGGCGCGCACCGTATCGAAGGCATTGGCGACAAGCATGTGCCGTGGGTGCATAATGTCAAAGAAACCGATATGGTGGTTGCCATCGACGACAACGCCGTGGTCAACATCGCCCGCCTGTTCAATGAAAAAGTTGGCCGCGAGTACCTGGTGCGCAAAGGCGTGCCCGAGGCCGTGACAGCCAAACTGGACCTGCTTGGCTTTTCGGGCATTGCCAACATGCTCTCAGCCATCAAAATGGCCAAGTATTACGAAATGGGTGAGAACGATGTGATCTTCGTGGTCTTCACCGACTCAATGGAGTTGTATTCGAGCCGCATTGGTGAGTATCGCCAGGAGATGGGCGAGTTTACTGCCTTTGACGCCGCAGAAACATTTGCGCGCGACCTGCACGGCGAATCCACCGACAATCTGCTCGAGCTTTCATACGAAGACCGCAAACGCATCCACAACCTGAAGTATTACACCTGGGTTGAGCAGCAGGGGCGCACCTATGATGAGATTCAGGCGCAGTGGTATGACCCGGATTACTGGAGCGGCTATCGCAGCCAGGCGGACGAGATTGATGCGCTGATTACCGAGTTCAACCAGCGTGCGGGTGTAACTGCCTGAAAAAGGGGCGGACGCATAGTCAATAGACATCCGTAGGGGCGGCTCGCGAGCCGCCCCTACGGCCGCGCGCGGTAAATACCGGACAGGCTCACTCGCAGAGTGCCCTGTGGGCAGCGAGCGGGGCATAGGCGGACATGGCGGGCAGGCATGGAAGCCCGCCTCTACAAAAACCTTGGCAGTCTCGCCGTCAGGCGCACTGTGTGTCGCGTTCTTTGTGGCCCAGTGATTTAATGTTGAAAGCCTGGTTGTACGGGTTGGGCGGAACGGTCAAGACCGTTCCCAAAAACCCTGGTGGTCTTCGTGTCGTGTTTGAATAACTGGCATGCAGAAGAGCGGGCGGCTCGCGAGCCGCCCCTACTCTCTAATCGGGCTATAATAATAAAATCATGTTTCTCCTCATCAAGGTGAACGATGACATTGCAGCCTGAGCCGACCGCGTTAATCCTCGTTGTGGTGGTTACCAATCCGCGCGACCTGGAAATTGCCCGGGTTCTTGGCTGGTATCGAATACCGCTTAAGTCTGCACCGAAAGTGGTGGCGGTGGATTACCTGGCCTTTTACCAGACGGCTGGTTTTGGCGAACAGGAACGCTGGCGCATTAATTTCATTGCGCCGGTGCGCGGACATGAGCTGACCACGCGGGCGGATTTAATCCGCGCTGAACCCGATCACCCACGCGCTGGCGAGGAATATTACAAGATCCAGCTCGGACCGCTACAGGTTTTACCACATCCCGTGCAGGCTGACCAATGGCGGCGGATCACTTTTCTCTACACAACCGGCGAACTTCTGCATCAGGCTCAGATCGTTAAAGATCTGGTCGTGCGGGATGAGGAGCGTGCGCTGCTTTGGCTATCGCTGCGCGAACGCGCCATGCGCAGCGGCGATTATAGCGCTGCCGAACTGCCGGAAGATCAATTTCAACTTGACCCACTGGTGCTGGCAATGCTGGGTGGGTTTGATAAAATTCACGAACTGTCCACAGACTGGGACAATTTTTAACATGCTTCATTATCGAGGAATCTCATGACCGTCGTCATCCAATCCGGTACCATTCTGACCGCTTCCGACACATACCAGGCGGATATCCTGATCGAAGGCGAGCAGATTAAAGCCATCGGTACAAACCTGGCCGTTCCTGCGGGAGTGCAGTTGATCAATGCCGCCGGAAAGTATGTCATGCCGGGTGGGGTGGATGTTCACACCCATTTTGATCTGCCGATGTTTGGCACGGTTTCGTCAGATGATCACTACACCGGTCACAAGGCCGCGGCTTTTGGCGGAACCACCACGGTCATTGATTTCATTTCGCAAGACTTTGCGCCGCTGCAGGCTTGCGTGGATGCCTGGCATGCCAAAGCTGACCCGAAGGCAGCCGTCGATTTTGGCTTTCACATGAATATCAGCCAGCTGGATGAACAGGTGGAGGCCGAGATTCCGGGACTGGTTGCGCAGGGAATTACCAGCCTAAAGGTTTTCACGGCTTACAACAACCGCCTACGGTTAAGGGACGATCAGATTCTACGGGTCCTTCGCATCGCCAAAAAGCATGGATTGTTGACTCTGGTGCATGCTGAAAACGGGGATGTGATCGATATGCTGGTGGCGGAAGCCCTGGCGCTGCATCATTTCGAACCGGTCTGGCATGCGCGCACCCGGCCGGCCTGGGGCGCCGTTGAGGCAGTCCTGCGCTCAGCGTCGCTGGCCGCCGAAAGCGAAGCCCCGTTATACATCGTTCACATGAACACTGCCGGCGAAGTGGATATGCTGTCCTATGCGCGCGAGCAAGGGCTGCCGGTCATGGGTGAAACCTGTCCGCAGTACCTTTTCTTTTCGGAAGACAACCTGGCACAGCCCGACGGCGCAAAGTTTATCTGCTCACCTCCGGTCCGATCGGAACCCGATCAGCAGCGCCTGTGGGAAGGCCTCGAAGACGGCACAATCCAGGTCCTGTCAACCGATCACTGTCCGTTCTTTTACGATGGCGCCAAGTCCATCCTGTACGAAGGCAAGCCGATAGCAATTCCCGGCAAGGAACTCGGCAGAGAAGATTTTACAAAAATTCCAAACGGGCTGCCGGGGGTTGGTGACCGGATGCTGGTATTCTGGAGCACCGCTGTCGTGACTGGCAGGATCACCCCGAACAAGTTCGTCGAACTGACCAGCGCCAACCCGGCCAAAATTTTTGGCATGTACCCGCGCAAGGGCAGCCTCACTCCCGGCGCTGATGCGGATATCCTCATTCTCGATCCCGATCAGCGCGTTCAATACGGCGTTGCCCACTCCCATCAGCGCACGGACTACAATTTGTACGAGGGCTGGCAATTGACCGGGGCGGTTGACAAAGTATTCCTGCGTGGAAAGTTGATCGTCGATGGAAAAGAATGGCACGGTCAGGCCGGATCGGGTAAGTTTGTTCACCGCAAGCCTTTCGAGCATTTAATCTAAATTCTGTATGCTGGCCATTTTACCGCTTGCACTGCTCGTGATCACTGCCCTTGCGGTTTATATCCTGCGTTATTTACCGCGTGGAACCGGCTACGCCTGGTTAGCAGCTGTTTTAATGACCCTCATTACGTGGGGCGGGGTGCTGGCCCTGAACTGGTTCACCCCAGAAGTTTTCGCTATTTCCCCGTGGCGCCCGTTTGACCCGGAAAACGCCGATGCCATCCGCCTGGGCTGGGATTCGATATCGTGGGTGTATGCTTTCAGCTTGATTACCGCTGAATTAGTCGTATTAATGACCGCGGCTGCTCGCCTCCGACTTAACAGCAACCCAGCCACCTGGGCAGCCAACCTGGTTATCGCCGCAGCAGGGATCGCCGCGGTTTTGGCACAGACACCCTTGGCTCTCTTACTGGCTTGGGTAATATTAGATATGCTGGACTTGCTGGTGGTGATGCGACTCTCTCGCGCCTGGAAATATACTTCAAGTGGCGTGATGGCTTTTGTCGTGCGTACCATCAGTTCCTTCATGCTGATCAGCGCCCTGGCGATTCAACGCGTCGAGGGTGGTCCGCTTACATTGGATACCATGCTCCCGCAGGCCAGCCTGCTGGTTTTATTGTCCATTGGCTTGCGGTTGGGGCTTTTGCCACTCAATACCCCGTACGCCGAGGATATTCCCTTCCAGCGCGGACTGGTCTCTTTTATTCGTCTCGCGGCGCACACCGCTGGACTGGCAGCCCTGGCGCGTTTTCCCCAAACAGGCGTCCCGGCTGCCTGGCAGCTACCTTTATATATAGTCACGGTTTTTGCAATCCTGCATGGGTCTGTGATGTGGTTGACCGCTCGCAATGAAATTCAGGGGCGGCCGTACTGGTTGCTGGTGCTTTCTGGCCTGTCATTTATCTGCGTTTTGCAAGGGCAGCCGTTGGCATCACTTGCCTGGGGGTTGGTGATGGTCACCAGCGGCATGGGTTTATTCCTGTACTCCGCGAGGACGCGGGGTTTGACCATTTTGCCGCTGCTGGGTGCGCTGGCTTTATCCGGGTTGCCCTACACTCCGGCCGCCAGCGGATGGGCCGGGTTAGTGACTATCCCTCTTAACCTGGGTGAACTCATTATCATTTTATCGATTGCGATGCTTCTGGTCGGGTATGTGCGGCATGGTACCCGGCTGGCTGATAATTTCAATGAACTGGACGGCTGGGTTCGCGGCATTTATCCCTTTGGCCTGGCCCTGGTGGTACTGGCTGGGTGGCTGGCAGCCGTTTTTGGATTGCCCGGTGGTATAAGGACCGTGCAATGGCTGCCCGCAGTTATTACAGCAGTCCTGGCTGTAACAATCGGGGTGATAAGTTGGCGGTTTGTTCCCGGTGGGATGGCAATGCTTCCGGCCAGCGCTTGGCCTGTCAGATCGCTGCGGTATGCGGGTCAATTTCTGGCGCGATCTCATCGCCTTACCTGGCTCTATGATTTTTTATGGCTTATTTATCGCGGATTGCGGCAGTTGGTCAGCTTTGCAACGGTCCTATTCGAGGGGGAGGGCGGCATGATGTGGGCATTCGTCCTGCTTGCATTGCTGATCACCCTTTTGAGTGGCAGGGGTGTTTTCTAAATGGCTGCGTGGACTAATTTTATTCCGCTGGTTCTGGTAATCGTGGGGTCGCTTTCGCTTCTTTGGACGAATAAGTGGCGTTACAACATCGCAGCGATTGCGCTGCAGTACCTGGCAGTGTTCTGGTTTGTTTCGCAAGTTTGGCCAATTGGCCTGGCGGCCATCAAACTCGTTGCGGGGTGGATGGCAGGAGCGGTCCTGGCGGCCTCGGTCACTGCAAGCACCTCACCGGAATTCGATCCCCCCGCGATCAGCGCGCGCATTTTCCGCGCAGCAGGCGCTGTTTTTGTGCTGATCCTGGCATTTTCGGTGGCTCCATCGATGGCAGATTGGATTCCCGTCCACGCGCCGGCCATGGTCTCTAGCCTGGTGTTGATTGGAATGGGGCTGCTTCAATTGAGCATGACAAAAGACCCGCTGCGGGTTACTCTCGGGTTGTTGATGATGCTGTCTGGCTTTGAAATAATCTACGCGGCTGCCGTGACCTCGGTGCTGTTAGCTGGCTTACTGGCTTTGGTGACGATTGGCGTGTCTTTGACTGGCGCTTACTGGCTCAGTCTGACTGCTCCGGAGGAGCCTGTATGAGTTCACCGGTAATTTGGATCATCATTCCCGCTACCATGGGACTGTTGCTCTGGTTTTTGCGCAGCAGGCAGCCATTATCCTTAATTTTAGCTGCAATCATTTGCTTTATATTGAGCGTTTTCTCCGCTGTCGTACCGATCGGTGAGGTAGTAAATTTAGGCAGCCTGTCATTTACCATCCCATCCACTTTACCTGTGTTGGGGCGGCGATTTGTCTTGACAGCCGGCGACCAGACGATCTTGACCCTGTTGTACGGCTTGGGAGCAGTGTGGTTTGCGGTCGCACCGCTGGCATGGCCGCACCGACTCTTCCCATCCTTCGGATTGGGAATGCTGGCTGCCTTAACGGCAGCGCTGGCGGTGGAACCCTTTTTATACGCTGCGCTGCTGGTGGAAACCGCGGTGTTATTCAGCATTCCGATCCTTTCGCCGCCCGGGCGTCAGGTTGGGCAAGGCCTGCAGCGGTATATGATCTTTCAGACGCTGGCGGTGCCGGCGATCTTGTTCGCCGGTTGGCTGTTGGGTGTTGCCGAAGCCAACCCGGCAGATACTGCCATGTTTCAACGCGCGGGGATGCTCCTTGGGCTGGGATTCGCCTTCTGGTTGGGGGTGTTCCCTTTTTATAACTGGCTGCCGATGATGATGGCGGAAACGCATCCATTTCCGGCGGGATTTGTCCTCAGTCTGCTGCCCACTGCAATCTTGCTGCTTGGACTGGATTTCATCAATTCAATCGGATTCTTGGGTGATTCTGCGACCTTGTTCTACATCGTGCGCATCATCGGGGTATTGATGGTGGTTACGGCAGGGCTTTGGGCAGCATTTCAGGTCAACCTGGCCCGGGTATTTGGTTACGCGGTCATTTTTGAAACAGGTTTTGCCTTATTGGCAATCAGCCTGAACACCTTGTCGGGTTGGATGCTGTTTGCAGCAGCCTTCCTACCGCGTTTGATGGCGCTGTTAGTCTTTGCCTTTGCCCTGGCAGTGCTGGAAAACCAGGAAATTCCGCTTACCTTGCAGGGCATACGCGGCCTGGCGCACCGTTACCCGCTCACAGCTTTCGGCCTGCTGGCAGCAGTTTTATCCATCGTGGGGTTCCCCTTACTGGCCGGACTACCTGTCCGGCTGGAGATCTTTGAACAACTCGCGCCGATTTCCCGTACTTCTTTGATCGGAGCGGGGATCGGCACCGCAGGATTCCTGTTTTGCGGCATGCATCTTCTATCGGAACTGATTCACAGCGATGAACAAGAGTGGCACATGATGGAAAATTGGCCGCAGCGGGTGATCTTGATTGGCGGTTGCCTGCTCCTGCTGGCCTTCGGCTTATTTCCAGAGACCTTTTTTCATTCGATCCTGTTTATTTTGCAAGCATTTCCGCAGTTATTCTAATCTTTTTTGTTGTATGAGCATTCTGGTGCGTTGCAGTCAAAAGAATTATGTGCGCATAGTCAATAAATCAAATCGATTTGCGCAAGCAATATCTGCGACAATCGAACCAGATGTTACAATGCTGCGGTAACGTAGAATTGTTTATAATATTGCCATTCAAGCATTAATCCCTAAAACGCTGCCTGCAATTTTCCCCATTTAGAGGAATTTCAATGGATCTTGATCAATTTAAAAAGCAACTTGACTGGTTGGATGAAGAGCGCCGCAAAGATAAGTTGGTGATCGCCACTTTGCAGGACCGGATTGCGGACCTTGAGGAGCGCATCCCGCCGGTTGACCAGCGGGTAAATGAGGTGGAAGGGGACCTAGCGCGCATCACCACATCGCTGACACGCTTTGAGCAAATCGAAAACAGCATGGGTCAGATGCGGGTGGACCTGGCGCGGCAGGTGCAAGAAGTGGAAAAACAACGCGCCGAGCATGACCGTGAAATGGAAAAAGTTCGGCTGGCTGATCTGGAATTAACCAACCGGATGGTCGGGGAAATTCGCAAAGGAATGGAAACCCTTCCGGATATCAAGAAAGGGTTGCAAGCCCGCAATGAAGGTGAAAACCGCCTGGGGACAGAAATCGAGGAACTGGGCAACCGGTTGAATGCGACCCGCCGTTCTGATGAGGAGTACCGGCGGCAAATCAAACTATTGGATGAAGGTCAGCGGCAAGATGCCAAGCGCTTGACCGATTTACAGGGGGAGGTCAGCGCAATTCGTAAACGAATCGAGGAGCAGCGCGGCAAAACTGACCTGACCACTGATGCCATGCGCAAACTCGAACTGCGCATCGGCGAACTGCTGGCAGGTGAAACCGAGCGCCGGCAGGGGCAGCTTGCCTTTATGGAAAAGCAAAATCTGGCGGTGATGGAGCGCGACCGGGTCTGGCGTGAATGGCAGGCGCGTTTTGAACAGGTGGAGAGCCAGTCGCTCAATTTGGACTCGCAAATGCAGTCGCTGGATGCTACCCACCGCGCAGTGAAACGGTCGCAGGAAGCCTTTGACGAGATCAGCGCGCGCTTTGAGCGGCGCATCAATGAGATTACCGAGATGCAGCGTCTGGTGGAAGAACGGTTCCGACAGGAATGGGTCTCCTTCAAAGCCGATGACCAGAAACGCTGGACGAATTACACCCTGGCGCAGGAAGAGCAATCTCGCGAAATGAGCCGGCAATTTAACAAAGCGGAGGAACGCCTGGTACTGCTGGAAGATCAGATGCAGGAAATCCAGGATGTGATCCACCAGATGGTTGAAGAAACCCAGAAGAGGCTAAATGCGCTGCTCGGGATGACGCGCGACTGGGCAGAGCAGCACAATCAAACCTTGCCCCGTAATCGTTAGGGATTTTACGGCATGCATGTAGTCGGTACTGCTGGGCATGTGGATCATGGTAAATCAACGCTGATCGCAGCACTGACCGGCGTACATCCTGACCGCCTGCGTGAAGAACGCGAGCGGGAAATGACCATCGACCTTGGCTTTGGCTGGTTACCGTTGCCGAACGGTGAAACGGTGGGTATTGTAGATGTGCCGGGTCATCGCGATTTCATCGAAAACATGCTGGCTGGCGTAGGTGGAATCGATGCAGCTTTGTTTGTGGTGGCTGCCGATGAAGGGGTGATGCCGCAAACGCGCGAGCACCTGGCCATCCTTGACTTGCTGCAAATCGAGCGCGGGATTGTGGTACTCACTAAAATAGATCTGGCACCCGACACGGACTGGTTGGACCTGGTCGAAGCCGATGTGCGGGATGTGTTGAAAGGTACGGTACTGGCAGAAGCGCCTTTCATCCGCGTCTCAGCCCGTACCGGCGCCGGACTGGACGACCTCAAAGCAGCTTTAAGCACGATCCTGGAAGAAACGCCCAGCCGACCCGACCTGGGGCGGCCGCGTCTGCCGGTTGACCGGGTGTTTACCATGCCCGGCTTCGGGACGGTGGTTACCGGTACATTGGTGGACGGCAGTTTACGCGTGGGGGATGAATTGGAAATATTACCGTCCGGGCTACGTGGCCGGGTGCGCGGGCTGCAAACGCACCGCCAAAAAGAAGATCAGGCCATACCGGGCAGCCGAACGGCTGTGAATGTGAGCGGGTTGGACGTAGACCAGATTCAACGCGGCGAAGTTTTGACGCATCCCCGCCAGTATCATGCCAGCCAGCGGTTGGATGTCCAATTCAGGATGGTGCGGGATGCCAGCAGCGCACTCAAGCACGGCACAGAGGTAAAGCTATTTATTGGCGCGTCTGAGGTCGTAGGTCAGGCGCGCATCCTTGGCGATGATCAACTGACGCCAGGCGAGGATGGATTCTTACAACTTGAACTGCGCGATCCGGTAGTAGCCGTCCGCGGTGACCGGTATATCTTGCGGCGGCCTTCGCCGAGCGAGACTCTGGGGGGCGGGGTCGTGTTGGACGCTGACCCGCGTGTACGTCACCGGCGCAAGGATACCGCAGTCCTTTCGCGGCTGAAAGCGTTGACTCAGGGGACCCCGGTTGAGGTACTGCTGCAGGCAGCGCTAGTGCTTGGCATTGCACCCCTACGCGACATCCTGCGCCGGGCACGTCTGGATGAGGCTCAAGCGCAGGTTGCCCTTCAGGAAGCCCTGGGAGGTGGGCAACTGCTGCTGGTGGAGAAAGGCGAGGCTGGCCCCGTCAGCGACGTCCTGGCGGCCCACACAGCCGTCTGGGCTGGCGAAACGGGGCGAGCGGAACGGGAAATTGCAGCGTTTCACCAAGCGAACCCTCTGCGGGTTGGAATCCCGCGTGAAATGCTCAAAAACCGGCTAAAGATGGGTCAGCGTGTATTTCAGACAGCCGTCAAAGTATGGGTTAAGGCAGGAAAATTTCATGAAAAAGGTCAAATGCTCCAGTTGCCTGATTTTCAAGTGCGGTTTAGTCCGCAGCAGCAGGCCCGCGTGGATGGTTTATTAAAGCAGTTTGCTGCCGCCCCGTATGCTACGCCGAGCGTGAAAGAGTGCATGGCAGCAACCGGCGAAGACGTTTACACTGCCCTGGTCGAGCAGGGCATACTGGTTAACGTTTCCGCGGAGGTGGTGTTCCGCGCAAGTGATTATCAAGTCATGCTTACCGGGGTCGAGCAGGCCATCCAGCGCATTGGCAGCCTGTCGGCAGCGCAGTTCCGCGATATGTACAACACCAGCCGCAAGTATGCGCTGGCCTTTCTCGAGCATCTGGACGCCATTGGAGTAACCCTGCGCGAAGGCGACGTGCGCAAATTAAAATAAAACCGGGTAACATTTGTCACTATATCAAGCTGACTTTGTAATAATTTACCAAAAATGCCATCAAGGCATTGACAATCAATCTCTGAAGTGCTATAAACCGCCCATTATGGAACTTCGTCGTCAGCAACAGAACCCTAAGCCTCAGAACCTCCGAACCATACTCGAGAAGGTTGCGGTTTCATTTGCTTAAGTAAGTTCCAAATTAACCAGTGCAAAAAGACCTTCCGAGATGCGGAAGGTCTTTTTATTTTTATATTCGTCTCGGGAGGAGATCGATGAAAACTAATTTGAAAATGTTCGTGTTGTTCATTTAAACGGTTCGCAGCGAGATTCTGGAAAATGGCTGGATCTGGATTCACGGGTTGCCCGGAAAATGCTACATATTCGCGATATTTGCATCAGGAGACGCCGCAATGGAAATGTTTGACCGGATATCATCGCAATTGGCTGGCTGGCGTGAACGCATTGCCAGCCTGAAAGAGAAACACGGTTCGTTCAAGGTGAGTGAAATTACCGTCGAGCAGCTTTACGGTGGCATTCGTGGAGTGCCAACCAGCGTTAGCGATATTTCTTATGTTGACCCGTATGAAGGTATACGCCTGCGGGGCTACACCATCCCTGAAATCATCGACGCCTTACCCCGGTTGGATGGCGCTGAAATTCCGCTGGTCGGCGGGCTGTATTATCTGCTCATGGTAAATAAAATTCCCACTCTGAAAGATGCGCTCGAAGTGGAGAACGAATGGAATCAGCGCAACCGCGTTCCCGATTACGTTTTTGATGTCATTCGCAGGTTGCCAGCTGATGCTCATCCCATGGCGATGTTTTCCATTGCCATCCTGGCGCAGCAAAACGATTCTGTGTTTACCAAAAAATATGATGAAGGGGTTCCAAAAACTGATTATTGGAAATACTACCTGGAAGACAGCCTGAACCTGACCGCCCGTTTGCCGGTTATCGGCGCATTCATCTATAACCTTAAATTCCGCCAGGGCCAGTTCGTCCCGCCTGACCCATCGTTGGACTGGGGAGCAAATTTCGCCCACATGATCGGCAAAGGCGAAGATCGGGAGTATCACGACTTGGCGCGCCTATTTTTCATCCTGCATTCCGATCATGAAAGCGGAAACGTTAGCGCACATACCTCCCACCTGGTCGGGTCGGCGCTTTCAGATGTGTATTACACCTGTTCCGCTGGCATCAACGGCCTGGCCGGCCCGCTGCACGGCCTGGCTAACCAGGAATGCCTGAAATGGCTGCTGGAACTGCAAGCTACTTTCCCGGGCTTGCCCACCCGTCCGCAGCTTAAAAAATACCTTTCGGATTATCTCAATAGCAATAAAGTAATTCCCGGTTACGGGCATGCCGTTCTCAGAGTGACGGATCCGCGCTTTACCGCACAGCTGGAATTTGGCAAGACACACATGCCTGACGACGAATTGTTCAAGCTCGTTTCGCTGGTTTATGAGTGTCTGCCGCCCATCCTGATGAAAAACGGCAAGGTTAAGAATCCACGACCAAATGTGGATGCGATCAACGGTGTTATGCAATATCATTACGGTGTTCGGGAATACGAATTCTATACCGTTCTGTTTGGCATTGGCCGTATCCTTGGGTTGACCTCGCATGCTGTCTGGGCGCGCGCTCTGGGAAAGCCTATCGAGCGTCCCAAATCCCTGACGACGCGAATGCTAGAGGATATGGTCTCAGCATCATAACCGGGCGCTGCGCGCCTCGATCGAGCGTTTCATAGTGCCGGATAAGGTCCTAAATGCCTTCTGGTGTGGTGCAGTGATGCGTATAGGCGCCCAAACTCGTATTTGACGAAATGGTTGACAGGCTGTATAATACCTTCCGCTGTCGCCCCGGCGCAAATTGGCTGGGGCAAGGGTTTGTATCCCCAACTTCCCCGCACACCGGCGGAATGGCCGCGGGATGTGTGGTGAAGTGAAGATTGGAGATTGGAGCTTATGAAGTACGCGATCGTTGAAGCTGGCGGCAAGCAATACCGGGCCGTCGAAGGGTCTACCATTGAGGTGGATCGCCTGCAGGATACTGTGGGCTCGCAGGTTATGTTGGACTCTGTCCTATTGCTTGTCGAGGACGGAAGTGTGCAGGTGGGAACCCCCACCATCAAAGGCGTCAAAGTACGAACGACGGTAGAAGATCACGTAAAAGGTCCCAAGCTGACCATCTTCAACTACCGCGCGAAAAAGCACTACCGTGTCAAGACTGGTCATCGCCAGCAGTACACCCGCCTTAAGATCGAAACTATTGCAGTGGAGTAAGAAATGGCACATAAAAAAGGTGGTGGTTCCAGTCGTAATGGCCGCGATAGCAACGCTCAGCGCTTGGGCGTAAAACGCTACGCAGGCCAGGTCGTTCTTTCCGGTAACATTCTCGTGCGCCAGCGCGGCACTCACATCAAGCCCGGCTTAAATGTCGGTGTTGGCAAAGATGATACCCTGTTCGCCACCGCGAATGGCGTTGTTGTCTTCGAAACCTTACCCAATGGCCGTAAACTGGTCAATGTAGTGCCAGAGGCAACCGTCGTGGCATCCGCTGAGGCATCTGCCTAGAGAATGTTAGGTCCAAGCACCGCCGGCCGATTTAGCGCCGACCGGAAGCAAAGGAAACCTAAGGAAAAAGGTAAATTTAGAAATGAAACCAAATATTCATCCGACGTATTACACTGACGCAGTCGTGACTTGCGCGTGCGGCAACACCTGGACAACCGGTTCGACCCGGAAAGAAATTCATACCGAGGTTTGCTCCAATTGCCATCCGTTTTTCACCGGGCAGCAACAGCGCATTCTCGACATCGAAGGTCAGGTGGACCGCTTCTACAAACGGTTACAGGCTCGTCAGGACTATGTCGAAACTACCAAAGCTCGCGAAACCGTTCGCACATCTCCGACCCGCCCTATCGTTGAGCTCGGCCTGGGCACCCGCCCGACCGATGCCCTCGCAAAAGCCGGTCTGACCACCGTAGGCCAGATCATCGAGAAGTTGGAAGGCGGCGAAGCTGCATTGCTCGAGGTTGACGGCTTTGGCCGCAAATCTCTGATCGACCTGAAAAAACGTCTGCGTCAGCTGGGCTACGCTCTGCCAGCCGCCGCTGAAGACGTCGCAGTCTAACACCCAAAGTAATTAACAAAAAAACAGACGCCAAGCGTCTGTTTTTTTGTTTAAAGGAAAATAGATATCATTGCGACGAAGCGTAGCTGAGGAAGCAAGCTACATTGATCCATAACCGCCCGTTTCCAGGTGCAGAACCCAGGTCGAACAGCGAAGATCGCCGCGTTCTGCGCTCGATGACAGCCAGCCATTAATATTCATGGATGACTCCAAACAAAACCAACCAACCGGCTGTCAGGCAGCGCAAGATGCGGTAAAATCGAACCATCTTTCCAGCGCATGAGGGACAAATGAAGCATCATAACGGATCGGTTGAAGTGATCACTGGCTCCATGTTCAGCGGCAAAACCGACGAAATGATCCGGCGGCTGCGTCGGGCGACCATCGCCAGACAGAAGGTGCAGGTGTTCAAGCCGGTCATCGATAACCGTTACCAGGTCGAAAAGGTCACTTCGCATGCCGGGACGGCGTTTGACGCCACCCCGATCGAGCATGTAGAAGACTTGTATAACCACCTTGACAAAGACACAACCGTGGTAGCCATCGACGAGGCGCAGTTCTTCGAAGAGAAAGTCATTGAAATCGTGCAACAGCTTGCAGATCGCGACATGCGCGTCATCGTCGCCGGGTTGGATACCGATTTCCGCGGTGAGCCGTTTGGCTGCATGCCGGCACTGATGTCCATTGCAGAACATGTAGAAAAATTACAGGCAATCTGCATGGTATGCGGTGAACCGGCGGCGCGCACCCAGCGCCTGGTCAATGGCAAGCCGGCGCGTTATGATGATCCCATCATTATTGTTGGCGCATCGGAAATGTACGAAGCCCGCTGCCGTAAACATCACGAAGTTCCGCGCGGTTAAATCTGGGAGGCAGGATGCTGGATTACCACGATTTTCTAGAAGAGGTGCTGGTCCCCGAAGATTTGCTGCAGCAGCGGATCGCTGAATTAGGCGCAAAAATCAGCGAGGATTTTCAGCATTCCGACCAATTGGTTTTAATCTGTATCTTGCGCGGCGGCGTGATGTTTTTGACCGACCTGATGCGCCGGATATCCGTTCCGCATGCTGTAGAGTTTATGGCGGTATCATCTTATGGTTCGGGCAGCCGAGCCACCACCGGGCAGGTGCGTATTACCCTCGATCTGAACATGAACATTCATGACAAAGATGTCATTTTGGTGGAGGACATCATCGATTCAGGTCATACCCTATCCTCTGTGCTCGACTTGCTGGCAGCCCGTAAACCACGTACGTTAAATGTCTGCACGCTGCTTGATAAGACCGAACGGCGCGAGGTATATGTGCCGGTGCGCTATGTTGGCTTCCAAATTCCGAATAAATTTGTTTTTGGCTACGGGCTGGATTTGGACGAACTGTACCGCAGCCTGCCATTCGTGGGGGTGGTGAACGAGCGAAAATACCGGCAAAGCTTGAAAAAAGGCGATGATCAACACACTTGAGCACATCATCCCCGGGATACCGATTTTAGAGATCCTGTGCAGGTTGGCCGGTGAAAGGCAAAAGGTGTACCTGGTCGGCGGCGCCATTCGCGACAGTTTAATGCAGCGCCCGGGTCATGATCTGGATTTTGCCGTCACCGGAGATGGGTTGCAGCTTGCCCGGAAAACAGCCGACCAGATTGGAGCGGCTTTTTATGTGATGGACGCAGAACGCCAGACTGCCCGGCTCATTTACCATGCAGATGGCGGACGGCGCTGGATGCTAGATTTTTCCGTGCTGCGCGGCAGTAGTATTCAGGAAGACCTCCGCACGCGCGATTTTACAATCAATGCCATCGCCATCGACCTGCAAGCACCAGGTAAATTGATCGACCCGCTCAATGGCGCACAGGACATCATCGACCGCCACTTACGCATGTGTAGTCCGGAATCATTCGCGGATGATCCATTGCGCACACTGCGGGCGGTACGCCTGGCAGCTGAATTTAGCCTGCGCATTACGCCGGATACAATCCAGGAGCTCAAAAAGGTCGTTCCGATGTTGGAACGCGTTTCGGTAGAACGACAGAGGGATGAATTATTCCGTATCCTGGACGGTCCCCAGGCAGCGGCCGGGCTGCGTACAGGCTTTATGCTGGGCGTGTTCCAGTCGCTATTGCCGGAGCTGGAAAGCTTGAAAGGTATCGGGCAGTCTGCACCGCATATTTATGATGTCTTCGAGCATACCCTGGCGTTCATTTCAGAGCTAGAAACCCTTTACTCTGTCCTGGTTGAACCGTACCGGGAGGAAAAAAGCTCCAGTATGGTGTCCGGTTTGGCTGTGATGGAACTCGGACGCTACCGCGAGCAACTGGCAGCTCATTTTGGCGCTGTACTCAACCCGGACCGGACTTTGCGTGGACTGCTGCTGCTGGCTGGCCTGTATCATGACATCGGCAAACCGGCGGTTCGCAGCGTCGACTCTGACGGCCGGGTGCGTTTCTTTGACCATGAAACCCGCGGCGTTGAAATTGCATGTAAACGCTTCAAGGCGCTGGCATTATCCGCCATCGAGGTTGACCGCCTGACAATGCTCGTCCGGCAGCATATGCGCATTCATCACCTGGCTCATAGCGCTGAACTCATCAGCCCCAAAGCGTTATACCGCTATTTCCGGGACCTTGGCGAGGTGGGAGTCGACCTGGTGTTGTTTTCTCTGGCGGATAAATTGGCAACGTATGGTGTTACAATTACCTCGGACGGCTGGCAGCAGGAATTACACGTGTGCCGCCAGCTACTGGACGCCTGGTACGACCGCCGGGAGGAGATTCTTCAACCCGCGCGTTTGATCAACGGCAGTGACTTGATGCAATCACTCGACCTACAGCCGGGTCCGCTTGTCGGGATTTTGCTGGAGGAAATCCGCGAGGCGCAGGCAGCCGGTCAGGTTACCACGCGCACGGAAGCGCTTGATTTTGCCCGTGAACGGTTGGCTACCAATCAAGAGGGATAAGAAGGACGATCGATGAACATTAAACCGGTTGATTTGGCTTATGAGGAAATCGGTCAGGGGACGCCCGTTTTATTGGTGCATGGCTTTCCCGTGGACCATACAATCTGGCTTCAAGTAGCGGAAGGGTTGAAGGATGAAGCCCGCGTGATCATGCCTGATTTACGCGGCTTTGGCGACTCGCCCGATTCGAATGAGGTTTTTACCATGCGGCTGTTGGCGGAAGATTTACTGGCGCTGATTGACCGTCTGAAATTGGAAAAGGTGGTGCTGGTAGGTCATTCCATGGCCGGTTATGCTGCGCTGGCCTTTGCGCATGCCTATCCCAACCGGCTGGCCGGGTTAGGCCTGGTCGCCACTCAAGCTGACGCTGATACCCCCGAACGCCGCCAGGCGCGGCTGGTCACCGCCCGTGAAACCAAACGCCGCGGCGTACACTACATTGCCGACGGCATGCCTTCCAAACTGACCCAGAACGTTGACATTCAGCAGCAGTTGCACGAAAGCATTATGAAATGCCGGACGGCCTCACTGGTTAATGCCCTAAAAGGGATGGCTGATCGCAGCGATGCCAACCCCTGGCTGGCAGCGATCGCTGTACCGACGGTTGTGATTGCAGGTCGAAATGATCAGACGATCCCGCTGCAGCGCTCGGTAACCCTGGCACAAATGTTGAGCAAAGGCTGGTTGGTCGAAATTCCAGAGGCCGGCCACATGCCCATGCTGGAAACCCCCCAGGAAGTGGTCAGTGCGCTGCGCCAATTGATCTGCCATGTGGCTGGATGCGGGTAAGGTTAAACCAGTTACTATCGAGTACCACCAAAAAGGACGGCTATAAACCGTCCTTTTTATTACGGCGGTCAGGTTAGTCTAGGGGTAAATTTCATCCAGCATCGGTTCAAAAAAGCAGCGGCAGCCGTTGGCGTGCGAACAACCTTCAACCGGCAGGGTGGGGAGTTTATCCTTTGTATATGTGCCTTCCACCGCCTGGCATGCTGGGCAGGAATCATGGGAGACGACCAAACGTAAATTGACGACGCGCGGGTTATCCCGCATTTTTTGCACCGCTACAGCCGTGGTCGAGTATTCCTTTAGATTTGCGCCGCAGGATGGGCATATGTGCGCCTGGTCAGGAGACTGGGTAAAACAACGAGAACAAGTCTGCACGATGGTTCTCCCTTTTATGGATGTTGGTGCTGGAAGTCGTACAGGCTGCAGCAAATTATTTGAACCGCAGACCGTCCGGACGGGTTCGCTGTAGCCTGTGTGAATTTTACTACAATCAGGAGAATGGACGGCCTGAATTAACCGTTAAATTGTTATGGTATGAAATTTTTCGGTTTTCGCCCGGCTGCGCCGGGTTAAATTAACTAAATACGCATTCAAAATGCTGGCAGAAACAGGTTTGATCAAATAGTCATCGGCGCCAGCATCGAGCGCAGTCGCGACTATTGCCGGATTATCCAGAGCTGAAAGAATTAAAATGGGCGTTTGACAGATCTCGCGAATCTTTTTACAGGTCTGCCAGCCGTCCATTTCTGGCATCAGCAAATCCAGAATAATAATATCCGGGTTGGTCTTGCGGACCATTTTTAAACCCTCTTCGCCCGAATAGGCAGTTTCCACCGTAACGAGGTCTGACTGAAGTTGAATCTTCAATAGCTCAGTCATCGCCGGGTCGTCATCGATTACCAATACTCTCATATGATCTCCATAACCTGGGTTAATCCTGCTTAATTATCAGTCATCTGGTATGTTTTTTTCCTTTCAACTGGTTTACAAAAGAGGGCGAAGAATGTCCACTTTCTGATCGATTGGCAATCGATGTTCCGTCTGAGGACTCGTCTAAACATTGTGAAATAAATCTCGTTTGTGGTAAAATCGTAAGCTTAATGGCTTAATATTTACCTCCTTTTGGGGAGTAGAAATCATTTTAAATCAGCGAAAGGGAACAAAATGAAAAAGTGGGTTTATTTGTTCAACGAAGTAAACGCTGCTGAAAAGTATGTCGGCGGCGACTGGGAAGGTGTGCGCGGGCTGCTGGGCGGCAAAGGCGCAAACCTGGCGGACATGACTCGCCTGGGCGTTCCGGTTCCCCCTGGCTTCACCATCACGACCGAAGCTTGCAACGCCTACCTGGAAAGCGGCAATAAATTCCCCGAGGGGATGTGGGATCAGGTCCTGGTAGCGCTAAAAGAGACCGAAAAAGCTTCGGGAAAGTCCTTTGGCGGCAGCGAAAACCCACTGCTGGTGTCCTGCCGCTCCGGCGCTAAATTCTCGATGCCTGGCATGATGGACACTGTCTTAAACATCGGTCTGAATGATAAGACTGCCGAAGCGCTGGTCAAACTGACCAAGAATGAACGCTTTGTGTATGACTCCTACCGCCGGCTGGTGCAGATGTTTGGTGCAGTTGTGCTGGAGATGGATGATAAGCACTTCGAAGAAAAATTAGATGAATTTAAAGCTGCAAAAAAAGTCACCGCGGATACCGACTTAACGGCCGAGGATTTGAAAGCATTAACCGTTGAATTCAAGAAAATTATCCGCAGTGTCGAGAAGATTGATTTCCCCAATGAGCCGCTGGAGCAACTAAAACTGGCAGTTGAAGCTGTGTTCCACTCTTGGAATGGAAAACGCGCCATTGATTATCGCAACGCAACCAACATTTCTCATAATCTGGGCACTGCTGTCAACATCCAGACCATGGTCTTTGGCAACACGGGCAATGATTCGGGTACAGGCGTGGCCTTCACCCGCAATCCCGCCACCGGTGAGCGGGTCATGTACGGCGACTTCCTGCTCAATGCACAGGGCGAGGACGTGGTTGCGGGCATCCGCAACACCAAGAAAATCCAAGAGCTCAAGAAAGACATGCCTGAGGCTTACGCTCAGTTCCTTGACATTACTGCGAAATTGGAGAAGCACTATAAAGACTTGCAGGATGTCGAATTTACCATCGAACGCGGCCGCCTATTCATGCTGCAAACCCGCAATGGCAAGCGCACCTCCAAGGCAGCAGTCAAAGCAGCCGTAGATATGGTTAATGAGAAGTTGATCACCAAGGAAGAAGCGATCAGCCGCATCCGTCCCGAGGATGTTGACACATTACTGCATCCGCAGTTTGCCCCCGAGACGATTAAAGCCGCTAAGAAATCCGACCGGTTGTTCGCTACCGGGGTGAATGCTTCCCCGGGCGCTGCCGTTGGCCAGGTTTATTTTGACGCGGACACCACTGAACTGATGCACAAAGAGCACAAGCAGGCTGTGATCATGGTTCGTCCATTTACCAAGCCAGATGATGTTCATGGGATGCTTTCGGCCGAGGGTATTGTCACCAGTGAAGGCGGCGCCACCTCCCATGCTGCTGTGGTCGCCCGTCAGTTTGGCGTCCCGTGCGTCGTTGGCGCTTCTTCCATTCGCATTGATATGGACAAACGCCTGATGGAAGTCAACGGCCAGGTTGTCCACGAAGGCGAGTGGCTGTCGATGGACGGCACCACTGGTGAAGTTTTCACCGGCAAACTCAATTTGACCGCGGCTTCGCTGGAAGAGCAGACGGATCTGCTGACCTTGCTTACCTGGGCAGATGAGATTTGCGCTCGCCCGGGTCTGCGTAAAGGTCCAACTGGTTCACCAACCACTGGCATGCAGGTATGGGCTAACGCGGATTATCCGAAGGATGCTGTCCGCGCCCGAAAATACGGCGCCAAGGGGATTGGCCTGTGCCGCACCGAGCACATGTTCTTCGAGCCGGCTCGCCTGCCGGTTGTGCAGCGCATGATTCTGGCCAAAACTTCAGAAGATCGGAAGGCAGCTCTGGATGAACTGCTGCCAAGCCAGCGCAGCGACTTCGAAGGCCTGTTCGAAGCTATGACCGGACTGCCCGTGATTATCCGCCTGATCGATCCCCCGCTGCATGAGTTCCTACCGGCATCCGGAGAGCTTGAAGAGCAGATTCTGACCGCGCGCGTCGAAGCCCTGTCAGGCTACCTGCTTGGAAAATCCGAACCCAAAGAAGTAAAAGACCTGGAAGTAATTCTGAACGCAGTCGAGAGTCTGCATGAAAGCAATCCGATGATGGGTATGCGCGGCGTGCGTTTGAGCATTGCCATGCCGGAAATCGTCGAAATGCAGGTGCGCGCCATCTTTGAGGCCGCCTGTAACATCCGCCTGAAGGGATTGGACCCGCATCCTGAGGTCATGATCCCGCTGACCGGCCACATTAACGAGTTAAAGTGGGTGCAGCCGCGTCTCGAGCGCATTGCCAAAGACGTGATGACCGAAAAGGGCGTCAAAGAACTGCATTATAAATTCGGCACCATGATCGAAATCCCGCGCGCCTGTGTGACTGCCGGTGAAATCGCCAGCGTAGCCGAATTCTTCTCCTTTGGCACCAACGACCTGACCCAAATGACCTTTGGTTACAGCCGTGACGATGCTGAGCGCAGCTTCTTGATGACCTACATCGAGCAGGGCATTCTGCCCAAGAACCCATTCCAGACGCTTGACCGCGATGGGGTTGGCGGATTGATGCGCATCGCTGTGGATGGTGGACGTGCTGCCCGCCCGAATCTTGAGGTTGGCATCTGCGGTGAACACGGCGGCGATCCGGCTTCGATCGATTTCTGCCATACCCTGGGCAACAACTATGTCAGCTGCTCGCCATTCCGCGTCCCGGTTGCGCGCCTGGCAGCCGCTCACGCTGCCCTAAAGCACGCTGTTAAGTAAAATCCGATTCGTAAAAATTCTCTCCGCCCCTTGCCAAAAGCAGAGGGGCGGATGATTTTAACCCATCCGCAACATCTTTCTCACGCCTGAAACGGAATTATTTTAGACTTACAGACCTGATTCTGGTATAATTCCGATAATAATATTCATAATAATTCTGAACCGTCGAACAAAAACCCCGGTAACGGGGTTTTCTGACGGATGAGATCAAGAAGGAGCTCCACGGATGGAGAAGAGCGATTATCTGAATTTGTATCACCAGATGGTGGTGATCCGGCGGCTGGAGGAACGCGCCGCTGAACTTTACCAGCAGGGAAAGATTGGCGGTTTCCTGCACCTGTATATCGGGCAGGAAGCGGTCAGCACCGGGCTGATTTCTGCCCGGCGCCCCGAAGACCGGGTCATTACCGCTTATCGCGACCATGGCGTAGCCATTAACTGCGGCTTGAGCGCCAAGGAAGTCGTGGCTGAGCTCCTCGGCAAAGCGACCGGTTGCTCGCAGGGGATGGGCGGGTCGATGCATATGGCGGATGTCAAGAAGAATTATTGGGGCGGACACGCGATTGTCGGAGCGCACCTGCCGATCGCCGCCGGATTGGCGCTGGGCGACCTCTACCAGAACCAGAAAGCAGTCACGCTATGCATGTTTGGCGACGGTGCGACCAATATCGGTTATTTTCACGAGGCTTTAAACCTTTCCAAAGTCTGGAATTTGCCCATCCTGTGGGTATGCGAAAACAACCAGTACGGCATGGGCACTTCTGTGGAACGTGCCTCTGCCGTTTCTGAAATCCGGCAAAAGGCTGACGGCTTCGGCATGAAAAATTACCAGGTGGACGGCATGGATGTGCTCAAAGTCCGCGAGATGGCTGATAAGTTGTTCCAGGAAATCCGGGCGGGCAGCGGCCCGCAATTTCTGGAAGTGGATACCTACCGTTTCCGCGGGCATTCCATGGGCGACCCTGAACGCTACCGCTCGTCGGACGAGGTCCACCGCTGGCAGGAAAATGACCCGATTGGCATCTTCCATAAGAAACTGGTGGAAATGAAAGCAGCCGGGGATGCGGAACTGAATCACCAGGCCGATTTGGCGGAGCAAGAAATAATCGAGGCGGTCGTTTTTGCGGAAGCCAGCCCCGAGCCCACTGTGGATGTCGTTTTCAGCAACGTTTACGTCGAAAATTAGGGGAGGAATCATCATGGCGCGTATTACGATGCGTGAAGCAATTTCTCAGGCGCTCTGGGAGGAAATGGAACGCGATCCCAAAGTCTTTATTATGGGAGAAGAAGTCGGTTTATGGGGGGGTACTTATGCGGTTACCAAGGGGTTCTACGATCACTTTGGGGCGGATCGGGTACGGGATACCCCGATAGCCGAAGCTGCCATCATTGGCGGCGCGATTGGAGCCGCGTTGACGGGGCTGCGGCCGGTGGCTGAACTGATGACCATCAATTTTGCATTTTCCGCCTTTGACCATATTGTCAATCAAGCAGCCAAAATGCACATGATGTTCGGCGGTCAAATGGTGCTACCACTGGTGATCCGGGCAGTAGGCGGGGGCGGACGCCAGTTGGGCGCCACGCATTCGCAGACACCGGATGCCATTTTTGCCCATTTTCCCGGTTTGAAAGTGGTTGCTCCCGGCACGCCTGCAGATGCCAAAGGGCTGCTGAAAGCCGCCATCCGCAGCCAGGATCCGCTACTGTTTATCGAGCATGCCACCTTATATCAAACTCGCGGCGAGGTGCCCGAAGGCGATTACATCGTACCCATTGGCAAGTCAACGGTGGCGCGTCCTGGCAAAGATGTGACCATTGTTACGTACAGCAAAATGCTGGAAATTTCGTTGAAGGCTGCTGAAACTCTGGCTAAGGAGGGTATTGAGGCAGAAATCGTGGACTTGCGCTCTTTGCGCCCATTGGATATGGATCCGGTGATCGAGTCGTTTAAAAAGACGAATCGGGCAGTGGTTGTGGAAGAAGGCTGGAAGTCTTTTGGGATCGGATCGGAGATTGCCGCGCGAATTTATGAGGAAGCCTTCGACTACGTGGATGCGCCTGTCAAGCGAGTTGCTCAGACGGAAGTTCCGCTGCCATACAACCACACTTTGGAACAAATGATGCTGCCAAAGGTCGAAGATGTAATTTCCGCAGTCAAGGAGGTGCTGTAATGGCTGAAATCGTCGCAATGCCTAAACTTGGCTTTGATATGGCTGAAGGGACGCTGGTGCGCTGGGTCATCGCTGAAGGCGGTGAAGTGACGAAGGGCGCGGTATTAGCCGAAATCGAAACGGATAAAGCGACGGTTGAAGTCGAATCCAGCGCCGGCGGCATTCTTTACCGGCAGCTTGTGGCTGAAGGAACAGCCGTGCCGGTCGGCACGCCTATTGCTGTGATCGCCGCTCCGGGGGAGGAAGTCAAAGACCTGCCGGAGACTGGCCTGGAAGCCGAAGGCGCTGTACCCGTTGCCGCCGTTGAGGAAAAGAAGGCGCCGGATGAGAAAACAGGCGCCGCCGAATCTGCGGGGCAAAAGGCCGAAGCGCCTGAAGTTCCCGCTGCCCAGCCAGCGCAAGTTGCGCCGGAAGGCGGTGCATTGCGCGCGTCACCACTGGCCCGGCGCATTGCTCAGGAAAATAATCTGAACCTGAATCAGGTAACCGGCACTGGACCTTCGGGTCGGATAACCCGTAAAGATGTCGAAAAAGCTTTGCTGGGCGCCCCGGCTGTAGTTACCCCGGCAGCAGCACCCTTAAGGCCGGTAACGGCGGCTGCAACCTTGCCTGCGCCTTCCTGGGAGCCAGGCGCGCCGGTCCCGGCTGATGAGCGCCAGCCAATCGCGAAATTGCGCTCAATCATTGGCAGGCGCATGGTGGAATCCAAGCAGCAAGTGCCGCATTTCTACATCACCAGCGCATATGATGTTGCACCATTGATGGAATTGCGCAAACAGATCAACCTTCAGTTGCCGGAAGAATCCAAACTGTCGGTCAATGATTTCATCATCAAGGCTGCTGCATTGACTTTACGTCAGTTCCCCAATATCAACGCATCACTGACAGACAAAGAGATCGTCCGTCATGGGCACGTCAATATTGGAGTGGCGGTTGCGATGGATAGCGGTCTGATGACGGTGGTGTGTAAGGATGCTGACCAGAAACCGTTACGGACAATCAGCCAGGAAGTCCGCGATATGGCTGTCCGCGCGCGCGCCGGCAAGGTTCGACCGGATGACATCGAAGGCTCGACCTTCTCCATCAGCAATTTGGGAATGTTTGATGTTGAGCATTTCGTCGCCATTATCAATCCCCCCGAAGCTGCCATCCTGGCCGTCGGGTCGGCGCAGAATGTACCCGTTGTGATTGATGGCGAGGTGAAGGTTGGGATGCGCATGAAAGCGACGCTATCGGCCGACCACCGCATCACGGATGGGGCCGAAGCAGCCCGCTTCATGCAGGCGCTGGCCGGATTTATCGAGAATCCGCTAAGGTTGATGCTGTAGATAAAGATAAAATAAAAGATTCAAGCAGCGGTCGTTTTCTGTCATGGTGAGGAACGAAGCCATCTACACTTGCCTGACCGAGTAATTGCCATTGGCAGTGATCCTGGCACACTAGGCGTGGATTGCTTCGCTGCGCTCGCAAAGACAGAATGTTTTTCATGGCGAGGAACGAAGCCATCCACGCCTGTCCGACCATGCGTTTGGCGATGGAAGAGCCGCTCGTACTGAATTCCTCTCCCTTGGAGAGGTTTGGCGAGGGGCAAAATTTACGGTTGGCTATAAAACTGCCGGTACAAATTCATAAATTCTGCGATCTGGCGGATATAAGTGCGGGTCTCGTCAAATCGGATGACCTCAAGGAACAAATCCGGGTCATTACCAGATAACTCTTGCCAGACATTAGCGTTACCGGGGCCGCCGTTATAAGCCGCCAGTGCCACGTAGATTTCCCCAAAAAAATCGCGTTGATTGGATAGATAACGCGCCCCGAGACGCAAATTAACCGCCGGATTTAGCAAGTCATCCACCGTATAGTTTGGCGGCCAATCGTATTGACTGACCAACTCCTGCCCGGTGGCTGGGATGATCTGCATCAAGCCACGGGCACTTGCTCCGGATGAAACAAATCCTTCAAAAAAGCTTTCCTGGCGGATGACGCTCAACAGCAGCAGGGGGTGGAGGTTGACCCGGTTGGCTTCTTCAACCACCAGCTCGCGGTAATAGGCGCCAAAGCGGATGTGGTTGAAATACACGAGAGCATCCAGGGTTTGGGTATCGTTCATCCCAGCCAGCGTCAAAATTTGACGGCTGGCAAAAATGGCCGGGCGGTAGGCGCCCAGCGAAAGCAAATGATTCATCAGACGATACGTATTAAGCGGATCCTGGTCCAGTCTGGACCGCAGGGTCTCAAATTCATCGCGCGCTGCCTGGTAAAGACCGATTTCCCACAACGCCTGCCCGCGTTGAAAGTTGACGTCCGCGCCAAGGTCAGCCAGACTGGAAAAATCAGTTCCGGCAGGCAGGTTGAAAGTCACTTCCAGCCAATCCTCAGCATCAGCCCGTTCACCTGCAAAATCCACGCCCAGGCTGAATTGAAGTGGCTCGTGCATCACCGGCTGTCCACCAGCTAACTCAGCGGAGCGTACCGAATAATACCCGGTTGGGTCGAGCACAGCCGCCTGTTGCCAGGTTTGGCGGGCAGCGGTTGAGTCTCCCAGCGCTTGCTGCGTCTTGCCAACCCAGAGCAGGGCTGCCGCCTGATCTTCCGGGTTGACGCCCAGTACGGCGTTACGCTGGAAAAGGGTTAACGCCTGGTCGTATTGCCCCAGCCTGAACAGGGTCACCCCGGCCAGCAGGTGGCCGCGCGGAGTGACCTCTGCTTCCGGGTATTCGTCGATCAACCGTTCCCAAATCGAAGCTGCCCGGGTTAGTCGTCCACCGCGTTCCAGAATCCGTCCGGCGTTGAACAGTGCGTCCGCCGCATTGGGGCCATTGGGAACCAGCGCCACCAGGGAAAGCAGGGTCTCTGCGCCCTGGTCAAACTGATCCAACCAAGCCCATTGCGTGTAGGCAATTTCGTTCCAGGCTGAAGACCACAATTCATCGTCAGAATGATCGGCGATCAATCCCTGCCATTCGGCAATCGCCGCCTGCGGTTCATCCAGAGCACGCAGCGAACGGGCACGCAGGTCGTGGGCGATAGCCGGGTGGTCGGGATTGGCATTCAAATAGCGCAGCAGCGCTTCGTTGGCGTAACCGTACTGACCGGCATAATAATCTACAATACCGCGGTCCAGGTCATTGACCGGCACGCCGGCATTGACCAGCGCAACCAAACCGGAATAGGTGTCATACGAGGTGGGATACTTCGCCACCGAATCGGCGTAGCGGGCGTACGCCTGCTCAGGAAAACCCAATGCCAGGTAGGACTGGCCGGCCAGTAAATTAGCCTGGGCCCGCTGGAAGTCGTTGTCACCGGTTTCGATCACTTCCAGAAAAGTGCGGACGGCATTGGTATGATCTTCCTGAGAGGCATAGGCTTGACCGATTTTTAATTTCAACGCCCCGACCGACGCCGGGCTGGCCTGAATTGCTGCTTCGTAAGCCAGAATTGCTCCAGCATAATCAGCGCCAGAAACCAGCACATTGCCGCGCTGCGTCTGGATCACATCGTCAATGATGCCCGGTTTGAGTTCGCTGTATTTAGCCAACGCGCTGGCTGCCAGGGCGTATTCCTGCCGTTCCAGATAAGCTTGCGCCAGAAAGTAATAAGCATTGGGCAATGACCGGTTTTCAGGGTGCTCATGGATGAGCGCGTTGAAGGTCTCAATGGCCTGATCGAATTCACGGTCAATGATGAAGGAACGCCCGATTCCCAGCAGCGCTGCTGCCTGGATCTCGATATCCTGGCTGCCGGCCGAACCGCTGCGGTATTCTGACCGCGCCCGCTCGGTTTCGCCTTGCAGCAGCGCCAAGTCGCCGGTGGCAATACGCGCTTCCGGTGTGGGCGTCGGAGTGGGCGCGCTGGTGGGCGTAGCGGTCGGCTGACCGGGGAGGATCAGGCTGGTCAGGGTTGGGGTAGCCCCGTCTGGATTATTCCGATTGAAGACCGGGAAGGAGCAACTGGTGAGTAAAAAAATCAAAATAGCGGCGATGCGCCAGGGGGTGCGGGATCGGATCATGAAAACCTTATACCGTGTGTGATTGAGGGTGTCAATAGCAGGATGGAGTGGGTTCGAGTCTGGCTTGAGCAGCAAGGTCGCGCCCATGACGCTGGATTCTGATGGTATAATGAGCTAGCTCCCGCGAGGGAGCGGTTTTGATGATTCTACCCGAACTTCATGCCAATTTTGAAAGCTGGATGGGTCTATGACGATTGTTTTGACAGGGTCGATCGCTTTTGATTATTTGATGACCTTTCCGGGTTATTTCCGGGATCACATCGTACCTGAACGGCTGGATACCATCAGCCTTTCATTCTTAGTTGACCAGCTGGAGCGCGTGCGCGGCGGCACAGCCCCCAATATTGCCTATACCATGGCGCTGCTGGGCGGGAACCCGGTTGTTTTTGGCACAGTCGGTGAAGACGCTGGTGAATACCTGGCCTGGTTAAAACTGGTCGGTGTGGATACGCGTTTCATTCGTACCGTCCCCGGAGTGTTTACTGCTTCCTTCTTCGCCAATACGGATCTGGCAAATAACCAGATTGCCAGCTTTTACACCGGCGCTATGGCTCACGCCCGCGATTTATCGCTCAAAGAGCTGGGGGACTTGCGGCCAGATCTGGTGGTCATTTCCCCCAATGATCCGGGCGCAATGGATCATTACGTAGCCGAATGCAAAGCAGCCGGCTTGCCATATTTGTATGATCCGGGCCAGCAGGTGGCCCGTTCTAGCGGCGCGGAGTTGGCCCGCGGTGTTCAGGGAGCACGCATCCTGTTTGTTAATGAGTATGAATGGGAATTGCTGCAAAAGCACACCGGCTTAAAGGCCGAAACCATCCTGGATACTGTACCCATCGTCGTGATAACGTTAGGCGCGCGCGGCGTCGAAATTCACGTCCAGGGAGAGGTGATTACCCTGGCAGCCGTTCCGGAACGCGTCATCATTGACCCCACCGGCGTTGGCGACGCCTTTCGCGGCGGTTTCCTGGTAGGTTACCAACTGGGGCTCAGCTGGAAAGTATGCGCCGAAATGGGCAGCCTGGCAGCAGTTTACTGCCTGGAAGCCAAAGGTCCGCAGGCGCACCAGTACATGGTAGCTGAGTTTGTCGAACGCTACCGCCAATTTTTCGATGACCAGGGCGCACTCGACGCTCTGATGAAGTAACAGCGTATCTCTTGGAGGATATGAATGAGCAATTTTGATGTCAAAGATTTGAAATTGGCCGAAGGTGGACGCCGCCGCATTGAGTGGTCTGCCCGCGAGATGCCGGTTCTGCGTTCCATCCGCGAGCGTTTTGAAAAAGAACGCCCATTGGAAGGACTGCGGGTTTCTGCCTGCCTGCACGTCACCTCTGAAACTGCCAACCTGATGCAGACGCTGCAAGCCGGCGGCGCGGATATCGTGCTGACAGCATCCAACCCACTGTCCACCCAGGACGACGTGGCAGCCTCGTTGGTTTCGCATTCCGAGATCCCGGTGTATGCGGTCAAGGGTGAAAACAACACGGTTTATTACAAACACATCCATGCTGCGCTCGATCACAAACCGCAGATGACCATGGATGACGGCGCTGACCTGGTGAGCGTGCTGCACAAAGACCGCCGCGATTTGCTGGCCAATGTGGTTGGCGGAACCGAAGAGACCACCACTGGCGTCATTCGCTTGCGTGCCATGGCTGCCGACAAAGCCCTTAACTTCCCGATCATCGCGGTCAATGACGCATTGACGAAGCACTTTTTTGACAACCGCTACGGCACCGGCCAATCGACTATTGATGGGATTGTGCGCGCCACCAATGTGCTGTTGGCGGGTAAGAATTTTGTGGTTGCTGGCTATGGTTGGTGCGGGCGCGGTCTGGCTTCGCGCGCGCGCGGGATGGGGTCCAATGTCATTGTGACCGAAGTGGACCCGCTCAAAGCCCTGGAAGCCGTTATGGATGGTTTCCGCGTGATGCCGATGGGTGAAGCCGCCAAAATTGGCGATTTCTTTTGCACCCTGACCGGTGACCTGAATGTACTGGATCGCAGCCATTTCGAGGTGATGAAAGACGGCGCGATTGTGGCCAATTCGGGGCACTTTAACGTCGAAATCAATATTCCGGCGTTGGATGAGATGTCCACCGGCAAGAAGTTGGTACGCCCGTTTGTTGAAGAATATGATTTGAAGGACGGTCGCCAGATATTCCTACTGGGCGAGGGCCGTCTGATCAACCTGGCCGCTGCGGAAGGTCACCCGGCCAGCGTGATGGATATGTCGTTTGCCAACCAGGCGCTCTCAGCTGAATACATGGTGAAACATGCCGCCGAATTGGAGAAGACGGTTTACAGCGTGCCCGAAGCCATCGACAATGAAATTGCGCGATTGAAGCTGGCAGCTATGGGCGTCACGATCGATGTACTGACCCCCGAACAGCAATCCTACCTGAATTCCTGGGAGGAAGGCACCTAGACCGGCAAAATTTGAGGGTACGGGTTCGTCCGTATTTTGCGAAAATAAGTAAAGGCAGCTAATCGCTGCCTTTTATTTTGTTTCATTGCTATCGACACATAGAAGCCCGCAAGCTTTCGACCGCTGCTAAGACGAATAGGTTACCGCCATATAGTTGAGGACGCTAAAGGAAGCCATGAACATCTCCCAACTGCGCCAGTAAAGCGTACCGCCGTCCAGTATGGTAACGCCAGTCGGGTCGTATCCGATGACAATGACCGTGTGCTCATTGGGAGCCACCAACACATCATCACCTGCTTCGGTGCGATAAATGGCCGGATAGCCTGGCCTGGTGCCAACAATCACCCAGGCGATGATTGGGCGACCGGCATCAATCTCCCGGCGGATCGCCTCGGCAGACATGGAGTAAACAGCTGTGGCGGGCACACTATAAGCACGCAAGAGCTTGGCGATGGGATCGGCATGTACACCGTAGCTATTGGGCGGAATTTGACCGCCATAATCGTTCACATTGCCGACAAAACCCTGGTTCGGGTCGTCCGAGGAAGGCAGGGTATTGAGGAACTCGGTTTCGCTGATGTTTACACCGAAATAACGCGCCCAATCGACTGCGGAGCGTGATTCACACGAGAGATTATAGCTTTGCGGGTAGCCGGTGATGTTGCCGATTATGACGCTATCGGATGGATAAACCGGTTCGGGCGGTTTAGGCGTTCGGGTGGGGGGAGGCGGCGGCTGGGTTGGCGTGTTCGTCGGAACCTCCGTCTCGGTAGGAGTGGAGGTGACCGTTGAAGTTGGCGTCGCCGTGGGCGTTGAGGTGGCGGTAGGCGTCAGAGTGATGGTATTGGTTGGCAACGGCAGGAATGGGCTGGAGGTCTGGATCATGCTGCCGAGGAAAGTCGGCGTAGCAGACAAGGATGCTCCCACCACGCGGGAGATGGCTGCCTGTGCACCGCCAGGGTAAAACAAGTCAGCTGCCAGCGCACCAAGCAGCAAACCCAGCCCAACCAGAATCACTACCAGTAAAATAAAGAGGACTGTCCACTGCGCCCTGGGCAGCTGAGCCGGTATCTTAAGGCGAGATTTCATCAAGGAACCTCTGGCTGTGCATCCGAAGCGTTATCCTCAACTATTATAGCGAGGAAAAGACCAATGCTAATAGATTCCCTGACAGGTGGGCGCCTCGGGGAGAAGATCAGCCCGGGGTAGTTGCCAGACTTTAAACTAGCTTATTTTCTAAAAGCAATTCAGCCGGGAATATCACAACTTGCCCCCAAATATCCTTCTTCATTCCCGGCAGTCTGTCAACCAAAATTAAACTTCCTCTTCAAAACCGCTTTCGTCCTCACTTGAACCGCCGCCGCCAAAGGCGATCGGAATTTCACCGCCAGCCGCGCGCTGCCGGACGGCCTGCTCAATTTTGTTCGATAGCTCAAGGTTCTGGCGCAGATATTCTTTGGCATTTTCACGCCCTTGCCCAAGTCGTACATCGCCATAGGAGAAGAATGCGCCGCGTTTGGTGATGATTTCCAGCTCGGTTGCCAGGTCCAGGATATCGCCGGATTTGGAGATGCCCTCGTTGTACATGATGTCAAATTCAGCCGTGCGGAAAGGGGCTGCCACCTTGTTTTTGACCACGCGCACGCGTACCCGCCCGCCGATGATCTCAGTGCCAACTTTGATGGACTGGATGCGGCGGATATCCAGGCGGATTGATGTGTAGAATTTGAGCGCCAGGCCACCGGGAGTGGTTTCCGGGTTGCCAAACATGATACCGATCTTCTGGCGCAACTGGTTGGTGAAAATGACCGCCGTTTTGGTCTGGTTGATGGCGCCGGAGAGCTTGCGCAGCGCCTGCGACATCAGGCGAGCCTGCATACCCATAGTCGCGTCGCCCATATCGCCTTCGATTTCGTTGCGCGGCACCAGTGCAGCCACCGAGTCCACTACGATGATGTCGATGGCGCCTGAACGCACCAGCGTCTCGGTGATCTCGAGCGCTTGCTCACCCATGTCAGGCTGGGAAACCAGTAAGTTATCGATATCCACGCCTAATTTGGTCGCATAGACCGGGTCGAGCGCGTGTTCCATATCCACATAGGCGGCGGTGCCGCCCATTTTCTGGCATTCCGCTACCAGGTGCAAGCAGAGGGTGGTTTTACCGGAGGATTCCGGGCCGAAGATTTCGGTGATGCGCCCGCGCGGAATGCCGCCCACACCAAGGGCGATATCGAGCGACAGCGAGCCGGTCGGAATGGCTTCTACTTGCAAATGCGTTGCCTCGCCCATCCGCATAATGGATCCTTCGCCGTAGCGTTTGATGATGTCGCCGAGGGCTTTGTCGAGCATCGCCCGGCGTCCTTCGCCGAGGTTACTGGAGTGCGGGAGGGATTGGGAGGGCGGGAGGGTTTTATGCGCCATATTGGGTAACTCCTTGTTGGGGATCGGTCATTTGATTATATCCAGAATGGCATAATGATTTGCTAAAAATGCCGCATGTTTATTATAGTACATTTGTTCAATTCGTCAAGTCATGAACCAGTTAAGCCGTTAAAAGCCGCTCCAAATTAGCCAGGGTCAGTAGTTTCAGATCAAAACCTGGTTCAACAAACGGGCGCACATCGTTCACAATGCCACTCCAATTCAGGTTCTGTAAATGTGCGCGCACCTGTTCTTTCCAGTTGTTCTCGGTTTGCATACTCCCCGCCCAATTGGTTTGAGCCAGGGCGTTATTTAGCAAAACTAAATTTGGTGGCGGCCAGGTGGAATCGCTTAGATACCACAGTAAATCATAAATATCGCGTCCTTTAGTAAAGGAATGCTGCAGGATTGCATGTAATTTTCCGGATAGTAAAGAAGCTTTGTCATGATGATGAAGTTGGAGCACAACGAACCGGCGCACAATCGTGGTGGAAAGCCCGGCTCCTTGAGGTGGATTGGTATCGATTTCAATTTTGACAGCAAACGTTTCACTTCTTTGTGGTGAAAGGTCTAGTTCAAACAGCAATCCAGGAAAACGGACGAATGCATTTTGAACCGTTTTTTGATCATTGACCTTCAATTCAATCTGATATCCTTCAAGAGTTAATTCAGACCGAATTGCCTGCAGATAGGAACGGAAATCGTAGTTTTGGCGATTGCCCTCTAGCGCAAAGTCGAGATCTTCGGAGTAGCGTCCGTGGGAAAATAAGAAACGCAGCGCCGTTCTACCATGAAATGCCAATGGAATCATGGCTCCACAGCGTTGCAACGCAGCCAAAATCCGTGCTTGAAGGTATTCTCTCGCCAGGTTTCGGCCTTCTAGCGATGAATTTGTTTGCTGCACCAGGTTGGCTAAGTATTCTTTCATAGTTCCTCATACTGACTGGTTTCACCTTGAATCAAATTATTAATCACCTTTGCAGCCACGCGCATTTTCGGTGAGTCAAAGACCTCTGTTTGTCTTTTCAATACATCCAAATCGAGGTGATCCAAATTCTGTAACCGTAACTCATTTAAATACTTCGCTGATTCACCGCCTGGTTGCAGGTAAACCAGGTCTAGCAGTGCTTTCGTTGGTGTGGCAACCAATGCATTTTGCCCACCCAAGTCGGTCATTTGGTAACCATACAGCAGGTTCGATTTGATATGGCGGAACTCAAAAATACCCAAAGGGTTTACCAATCGTTCAGGTCGACCTGCGGTAACACTTACGGTAATGTTGACTGTTTCCGGGATCAGGCCGTATAAAGCCAGAGCAGACTGCAAGCTTACATATGATGCCCGTTGCAGGCGATTCGCGACCAGAAAGGGATGGGGTCTTACTTTCTGGTAAGGCGGAGCAATAGAATATAATCCCCGCCGCAATTGGTATAGCCGCCCACTATTAACCCAACGGGTAAGTTGAAGGCGTACATTTTTGGGATCGATATTTCCGGCAAGAAGAAAGGAAGTTTCAAACACCGGATCATCGCCAATCAATTTTAATAAACGATCAAATTCCATTTTATTATATTAGCATAATTGATAACTTACTGCAATAGAAACACAAATAAAACTAGATTCAGAGATCTTCCTCGAACGCACAATAATATTGCTTGAAAGTCGTAAAATTGATAAGATGATCGATAAATTCTGCTTGGCCAATCTCCTTTTGGCAAGGCAGTTCGCACTGGAGCAGCCATGGCTTATGACCACAACTTAGCACAACGTATTTTTGGAATCCTGCACGGTACGCCCGCCCTGGACGAAAAGAAAATGTTCGGCGGCGTGGGGTATTTAATCCACGGCAATATGGCGGTAGGAGTCCATGGAAATGACCTGATGGTACGAGTAGGCCCGGAAAATCACACCGAAGCCATGAGGCGTCCGCACACCCGCCCCTTCGATATGACCGGACGTCCGATGAGCGGCTGGTTGGTGGTCGGGGCGGCTGGGATTCAGGATCCTGCCGTTTTAGCTGAATGGATCCAACTGGGTGTGACCTATGCTCAATCCCTCCCACCTAAATAATACAAACCAATGCGAAAACCCAATCTGCCTATTGACAATCGGGCTTAATCCCGGTAGCATAAAGCATCTTTTACAATTGCATACGGTGAGAGAGCGGCTGAACCTTATCCGAATGGATAAGGCAACGAGGTGGAGGTTCTCCTCTGCGAAGAGGACGCTAACCCTGTCAACCAGGGAAAAATCGAACGATCAGCGGATGCCTCTGGAGCCCGGTCACAGGCTCCCTTCTCCCTTCCGAAAAATGCCTGGATGAAAAACTGGCGGCGACGCCAGCGACAAGTCCGGCGTAGTGATCAGAGACCATGTCGTAGTGTTTCTGGTATACGTTGGAAGGGCTGCCATCTTGAAATCGGATCATTTATTACGGCACGCCCAGCGTGCTGTATTTGATTTAACAACCGGAGGTATAACAAAAATGGACAACAAAGAGATTTTGGAACGCGTGGCAGCCGACGACGTAAAATTTGTTTCTTACCAGTTTGTTGACGTGCTTGGCGCAGTCAAATCGGTGGATGCGCCTGTATCTCAGTTGAAAGGTGCGCTGGAACGCGGGGTCTGGTTTGACGGCTCGTCTGTGGAGGGATTTGCCCGTATTCAGGAGTCCGACATGCATCTGCGCCTGGACGTGGATACTTACGCAGTGCTTCCCTGGACGCCAGGCGATATGCGCCGCGCGCGGATTTTCTGCGACATCTTCCAACCCGACGGGATGCCATTTGCCGGCGACCCACGCGGCAATTTGAAACGGCTGCTGGAAAAAGTACGCGAGCGTGGCTGGGTGTACAACATCGGACCCGAGCCGGAATTTTTCCTCTTTCGTCAAAACGGCGGCCAAACGATCCATCCGGTGCCGCATGATGTGGGCGGTTATTTCGATTTCTCGCCCAACGATGAGGCTGTTCGGGTGCGTACTGAACTGATGGAAGCGCTCGATCAAATGGGACTCGAAGTTGAAGTCGGTCACCACGAGGTTGCTCTGGGACAGCACGAAATCGATTTTCGCTTTGCGAATGCGCTGCAGGCTGCGGACAATGTCCTGACGCTCAAATATACTGTCAAAGCCATCGCCGCGCAGAACGGACTGGTCGCTTCTTTCATGCCGAAACCGATTTACGGTATCAACGGTTCGGGTATGCACTGTCACCAGTCCATCTTCGACCTAAAGGGAAAAAACCTATTCTATGACCCCGGCGACCCCTTTAATTTGTCCAAAATTGCTTACGGCTTTATTGGCGGCCAATTGGAGCATGCCCGCGGGTTTTCAGCAGTAGTGGCGCCGACGGTCAACTCGTACAAGCGGCTGGTCCCCGGTTACGAGGCGCCGGTGTATGTCGGCTGGGCGCAGACCAACCGGTCGGCTTTGATCCGCATCCCGCGTTATACGCCCGGGCAGGAAGGTGCGGTTCGCGCTGAACTGCGCTGCCCGGATCCGTCCTGTAACCCATACCTGGCCCTGGCTGCCATGTTGACTGCTGCGCTGGACGGCATCGACCGCGAGGTCAGGCCACCTACACCGCTCAACAATATCAACGTGTATGAGTTGAACCGGGAAGAACGGGAAGAATTGGGCGTGGCAGAATTGCCGGGTTCGCTCACGGAAGCTTTAGACGAGTTCGAGCGGGATGAGGTAGTTAAGAGCGGATTCTCGCCCAGCCTGTACGAAAGCTTTGTGCGCGCCAAGCGTAGTGAGTGGGACGATTACCGCATCCATGTGACCGACTGGGAAATCAACAATTTCCTACAGACGGCATAAATAGACCCCCTTCAACCCTTCGACATGCTCACTCGCAGAATGCCCTGCCCGCAGGGCACCCTGTGGGTGTGGGCAGGGCACCGCCTCCCCCAAAGTCCAGAATCATGGATTTTAGGGGGGCCATAAATTCACGTTCCCTTGTATTTCGAAATCATTGAACGGACTTGGTGATGGTCAGATGGTCAACCCCACCCAACCCGCCCCATTCTTGGGGCGGGCTTATTCTTAATCGCGTGTTTTTGCGCCGAAACGGCGCAAAAACACGCTAAATTATTAAACCCCCGCTCCCAGGTGGTTTCGTTGGCTGCGAATAACGAATCACTTCCGGGGAGCGGGGGTAGGGGGTGAGGGGCAATCCTGTATCGGCCACCCTGACAATAGGCGTCTCCTACAATGGTATGGGTTTCCCTCAAGACGGTATCTACTGCTATCCCCCGGAGAAGGGGTCAAGACCCGTGCCAACGGAACTTCTGCCAAACGGCGTAAATAACAGGGAACGACGCCTTGCGATTGATGCACCCTATAGGCTCGTCGTTCCCTGTACCCAGGGCCGGGAATGGAACTCTATTGCGCTATTTTATCCTGGACGCATAACAGCCAATCACGGGTGATGCCGCTTGGCTCTGAGCGTGTCACTGCCAAAATGGGCAGCGTCCACTGGTCGCTGGCATAGCCCGTTACGGTTATTTGCCGGACGGTTGAATCGAGCCAGCGAGCCGGCAAGAATCCGATCGCCAATGGGTCGGCTGCCACCGCTTCGAGCATAGCAGCGGGGTTGGGGGCGATGCGAGCAGTGGTCGCGATTGGCGAGTCTGCCAGCAACGTAGAGGACAACAATGATTGAGCATCGTCGCCAGCAGGATAAACCCAGGCCTGAACTGCGCCCAAAAAAGCGCCTTCCGCGTCAATCCAGACGACAGCTTGCCCACTGTAAAAATCTTTCAGTTGAGCTGCATCCAGGGTATCGACCGGGTTATCCGGGTTGACGATTACTGCAAGCGAATCTTTCCCGATCTCGAATGATGGAGCGCTCGCAGGGGCCAAGTTGGACCAGCGCAGCAGAACGTCGGAATCCTCCAGCGACTGATCCTCCACAACAGTAGACCGGACGCTCAGTGTCAACCCCGGGGTTTGCTGTGCGCATTCGGCCATGCCAGGCCGCAGCCATTCGAGGGAACTGGTTATTTCAACGCGCAAGGCCATTGGGGTAGGCGCAGGATCCCCTTGCGGTTGAGTCGCGCAGCCGGTGATCAGTCCAGCCACCAGGGCCAGGATAAAGACCCTAAACATAGGCAACCAGGAGGACCACCATTGCCAACGCGGCGCAGTAGGCGGCGAAGATGTAAAGCGGCCGGCGGGTGAGGAACGCCAGCAGCCAGCGGATGGCAAAATAGCCGACTACGGCGGCGGCGATAAAACCGGCAACGATGGTGGGCAAAAAGCTGGACAAATTGGGGATATCCAACAAATCCAGAAGGCTGAACGCGCCAGCAGCCAACATGACCGGGATTGACATCAAGAAGGAAAAACGGGCGGCAGCCGGCCGGTCGAGGTGGCGAGACATGCCGCCGCTGATGGTCGCGCCGGAGCGCGAAATGCCCGGGAAGAGCGACAATGCCTGGGCAAAACCAATCCACAGCGCATCCTTCCAGGTTAGCGAAGCGACGCCGCGGCTGCGTTTGCCTACCTTTTCGGCGACGATCAACAACAGCGCAGTTACCAGCAGGAAAAGCGCCGTTACCGGAGCATCTTTGAATACAGCTTCTACCAGGTCTTTGATCAGCAGGCCAAGGACTCCGGCCGGAATGGTCGCCAGCACCAGCAACCAGCCCAGGCGGGCAGCAGGTGTGCCAAAGGGTTTCCCGCTGCGCAGTCCATTCCAGACTGCGTTGAGGATCTCCCACAGGTCGCGTCGGAAAAAATAGATAACCGCAGCCAATGTGCCAAGCTGCACCAGCACATCGAACGGGAAGACCACGGCTTCATCCAGCTTCCAGCCCAGCAGGTAGGGGATTATCACCAGATGCGCTGAACTGGATACCGGCAGAAATTCGGTCAGACCCTGGATGATACCGAGGATGATGGCTTGAAGGATGGTCATGATGTTTTAGCCTGTGGAGTGTAGTTGGCGAGGAATGTGTTTGCAAAATGGTCAAATTGACCGGCAATAATGGCTTCTCGAGCGTCGTTCACCAGAGACACCAGTGTATGGATATTGTGAATGGAAATCAAGGTGGCGGCCAGCATTTCCTTAGCCACGATCAGGTGACGCAAATATGCACGGGTGAAGTGGCTGCAGGTATAGCAGGCGCAGGCCTCATCGATGGGACGCGGGTCGTGCGCATTGGCGGCATTCATCAGGTTGATGCGTCCGGTAGGCGTCATGGCAGCTTGATGGCGCGCCAGGCGGGTGGGCAGCACGCAGTCGAAAATATCGATGCCGCGCCGGATGCCATTGATCAAATCCTCCGGAGAACCGACGCCCATCAGGTAGCGCGGTTTATCCTCCGGTAGGATGGCGTCCACTACCTCGATCATGGCGTGCATTTCGGTCTTGGTTTCCCCTACCGACAGGCCGCCAATGGCATGGCCTGGAAAGCCCAGTGCGGAGATGAATTCTGCGGATTGTTCCCGCAAATCGGGAAAAATGCCCCCTTGCACGATGCCAAACAATGCCTGGTCACGGCGTGATTGAGCCGTGTGACAACGTTCTGCCCAGGCATGGGTGCGCGCAACCGCTCGCTGGTTGTATTCGCGGTCATAGGGCGGAGCGCATTCATCGAAAGCCATGATGATATCGGCGCCCAGGTCTTCTTGAATTTGAACAGCCTTCTCCGGCGTAAACCGGTGAGTTGACCCGTCGATGTGACTCTTGAAGGTTACCCCGTCGGCATCGATTTTGCGCATATCCGCCAGTGAAAAGACCTGAAAACCGCCTGAATCGGTCAACATTGGGCCATCCCACTGCATAAAACGGTGCAGCCCACCCATTTCTGCCACCAGATCAGCACCCGGGCGCAAATAAAGGTGGTAAGTGTTCGAAAGCACCAGGCTGGCGCCAGTTGCGCGTAACTGGTCAGGCGAAACGGCCTTTACGGTCGCCTGTGTACCCACCGGCGCAAATACCGGGGTGAGCAAGTCGCCATGTGGAGTGGTAAACACTCCGGCGCGAGCTCGCTTATCCTGCGCAATGCGGCTGAATTGAAATAAGTTGGTCTTGATCATAAACCCCAGAAAATAGCGAGACCGGCCAGGATGGCCAGTATCACCAGGATGGTGAGCGGAATGCCAATGCGGGCGTAAGTGCGGAAATTATACCCCCCGGAACTCATGACCATAATATTCACCGGGTGCCCATACGGCGTGGGAAAGGCCAGGGAACATCCCAGCGCCACAGCCATGCCAAGCGCGCGCGAGTCAATCTGTGCTGAAGTTGCGGCTGCCAGGGCCAGGGGAGCGACCACCAGCGCTGCCACTTGACCGCTCATGAACTGGGTGAGCAGCATGGCGATCAGGATCAAAGCAAGCGCGATCCAGAGCGGGGCAATATCTCCCAGTAGCCCAAGCAGGGAGTTGACTGCCAGACTTGCCAGCCCCGTGTCGCGAATGGCGGTACTTAATGGCCACATGCCTGCTATCAGGAAAATCACTTTCCATTCGATCGACCGGTAGGCGTCGTTCATGTTCATGCAGCCGGTCACAACCAGAAGAACCGCGCCAGCTAAAATGGTTTCTGCAACCGGAACCAACCCGGTAGCAGCGGTAACCAATGCAACCAGGGTGATCCCTAGAGCCAGATAAATCTTTCCCGGTGCCAGAACGGCATCTGGGTCCTCCTCGAGAAGCACTATATCCGGGTCGCCGTGAAGTAAACGGATCCGCCGGGCGGTTCCTTGAACTAAAAGGGCATCGCCAGCTTGCAGTCGCAGGTCCGCAAGGTCCTCCTCGACCGGACAATTGCTTCGCCAGATTGCGACGACTGTGAGGTGATATTTCTCGCGGAAGTTCAGGTCGCGCAGGGTCTTCCCGATCATGGTCGAGTGGGGCGGGAGGATCAATTCTGCCAGTTTGATGACCTCGTTGACGACATTTGGCTGCGCTAGACTGCCAGCAACAGTAATAAGGTGAAATTCATCTATTTTGGCGGAATCGACCAGCCCGTGCACCATCAACCGGTCTCCGGGTAGGATAATTTCCGAACGCTTGGGACCGAGATAGGGTTGGCCTTTGCGGATGATGCCGATGATTGTCAGCCCGAGCTTTTTACGCCAGTCACCGGCGCTGATGGTCTTCCCGGCCAGAGGGCTGTTGGGGAGCACCATTATTTCAGCCAGGTTGCGTTTCAGGTTATATAACTCAGTCAGGCGCGCACCCAGTTGGGTAAGCAGCCCATCGCGGCCTTCGGGCTGCACGGTGAGCAGCATATGGCGGCCGGCGGTAACCATGTAAACCGCCCCAAGGATGACCAGCGGCGAACCAATCGGGAAAAAATCCAGCACGCCGAAAGGCGCGAAACCCGCGTCGCGCAGCGCGCCGCTGACGACAATGTTGGAAGTGGTGAATAAAGTGGCCATTCCCCCCAAAATGGTGCCGTAAGCCAGGGGCAGAAGCAGTCGGGATGGCGACACACTCGCCGACCGAGTAAGGGTCATGACCGCAGGCAGCAGGATCCCAACGACCGCGATATTGTTCATGAAAAGGGATAGTCCGGCGGCCGTCAGGAATGTGATCAGGATTAATGTGGCGTCATTCTTGTTTCCAAGACGCAGCATCCAGCGGCTGAGGACGAGCGTAACGCCTGTTTTATGTAGCGCGGCGCCGATCATCGAGATGGCAATCAGGGTCATCACGGCGGATCCGCTAAATCCAGCGAACACTTCCTGCGGTTTTACCGTTCCGGTGACACCCAGGATAACCAGTACCAGCAAAGCGGCCAGGTCAGGCCGCAAAATTTCCGTAATCAGCAAAACTGCTGCGATGACGGTGACAACGAGGGTTAGCAGGGCAGCAGTGTCCATTTGCATCGGATTATAGCCGATCCGCATTGAAAATTTGGTTCGATTGTGTTGGGTTTTAGGAAATTACCAGTAGGGGCGGCTCGTGTGGCCGCCTTTACAGCATCACTGCTTGCTACCTGGAGCAGTACAAGGTAGGGCGAACTTCAGTTCGCCTCGCAAACTTCAGTTCGCCTCGCAAACTAAAGTTTGCGCTACAAGCCAGATCTCTGATCGCACCATCTCCAGACCGAGTGCAACGCGTCTGCGTTTCTTTGGCGGAACAGTAACACTCGCTCCGCACGCTGCCTGGGCAGTACAATGTAGGGCGAACTTCAGTTCGCCTCGCAAACTAAAGTTTGCGCTACAAGCCAGATAGCTGATCGCACCGTCTCCAGACCGGGTGCAACGCGTCTGCGGTTTTCTTTGGCGGAACAGTAACACTCGCTCCGCACGCTGCCTGGGCAGTACAATGTAGGGCGAACTTCAGTTCCCCTCGCAAACTAAAGTTTGCGCTACAAGCCAGATAGCTGATCGCACCATCTCCGGACCGGGTGCAACGCGTCTGCGGTTTTCTTTGGCGGAACAGTAACACTCGCTCCGCACGCTGCCTGGAGCAGTACAATGTAGGGCGACCTTTCAGTTCGCCTCGCAAACTAAAGTTTGCGCTACAAGCTTCATGGTTAAATGCCTCTGCCAAGCACAGAACACCGGCCGCTGCGCGGTTAAATGAATGGCATGGATAGAACAGCGAGCAGGCAACGAGCCACTCTGCTGCACACCCTCCTTACTTGTGGGAATGTTGGACAGGCTTTATACTATCGCGAGCAATGCCAGGATGGTTGGCGAGATAAAAGGAATTTTTCAGCCAGTTTCCATCTTCCGCACGCCAAATTCAGCACCCAGGACAAACTATGCAGCCTCCATCCAGTAAACGATGGGTTATCGCGGAAAAAATCACGCCAGAAGCCGATCAGGCGTTGACCGCCTACCCATCGGTCATGCGCCAACTGCTGTTCAATCGCGGGGTCACCGAAGCAGTGCAAGCTATTCGCTATCTGGAGGGCCGGGACGCGGCTGTTGATCCGTTTTTGTTGACCGATATGGCCGCAGCGGTCGACCGTTTGATCTGGGCGCTCGATCACCGAGAAAAAATTGCCGTCTTTGGCGACTTCGATGTGGACGGTGTGACTTCGACCGTGATGATGGTCGAGGCGTTGCAGGCGTTCGGCGGGCTGGTTGAGCCGTACATCCCGGACCGGCTGGAAGAAGGCTACGGCTTGAACAACGAGGCGCTGACAAACCTGAAGGAAAGCGGGGTGCAGGTCGTCCTTTCGGTGGATTGCGGCATCCGCTCTGTAATAGAAGCCAAACATGCCCTTGATCTTGGGCTAGATCTGATTATTACCGACCACCATCATGTTGGCGAACAAATTCCGCCGGGCTACGCCGTCATCGATCCGAAACGTGAGAGTGACGCCTATCCGGATAAGAACCTAGCTGGCGTAGGAGTGGCATTCAAACTGGTTCAAGCGCTGGCTTCCCGTCGTCCCAGGTCTGGCCTTGCGGCTGAGGATTGGTTGGATCTGGTGGCGCTTGGCACCGTGGCGGATATGGTGCCGCTCACCGGAGAAAATCGACAGCTAGTGCGCAAAGGGCTGCACCTCTTGCGCCTTGGCAAGCGCCAGGGGGTTTTGTCGCTGGCAAATGCTGCCAGAGTAAACCTGAACACCCTCAATACCGGCGATGTCGGGTTTATGTTGGCGCCGCGGTTGAATGCCGCCGGGCGGTTAGAATCGGCTCTGGCAGCCTACCATCTTCTTTATTCCAAAGATGTAGCCGAGGCCGGTTTGCTGGCGCAAAAATTAGACGACCAGAATACTTCGCGTCAGAAGCAAACCCGCGACATGCAAACTGAGGCTGAACGTCAGCTTCTGGAAGTTGAAGAAGAGTACATCCTGTTTGCACTGGGACAAGAATTCAACCCAGGCGTCGTCGGGTTGGTTGCCGCCAGATTGGTGGAGTTGTTCCACCGGCCAGCAATCGTTGGCGCCTGGGTGGATGGTGTGATTCGCGCTTCGTGCCGAAGTATCCCCGGGTTTCATATCACTCGCGCGCTGGATGAATGCGCTGCTTTGTTAGTACGGCATGGTGGGCATGAATCTGCTGCCGGGTTCACCGTCCACGAGGAACACCTGGAGGAGCTGCGCGAGCGGCTGGCAAAGATCGCCTGGCGCGATCTGGCTGGCTCCGATTTGCGTCCAATTGTGCGCATCGATCAGGAGATGCCATTGAACGAATTACGCCCGACCCTGCTGGATTGGATGGAGATGCTTCAACCGACTGGACAAAATAACCCGGATGCGACTTTTTGTTCGCGTAATCTGCAGACTGCTCATGTCAAGACGGTTGGCGCCGATAAAACGCACCTCAAATTCTCGGTGACCGATGGAAATATCTATTATGACGCCATCGCTTTCCGCTTCGGGCATATGGCTGGTAAAATGCCTGAACGGGTAGACCTTGCCTACCAATTCGAAAAGAACGTATTCAACGGACGCGAGTCGCTGCAACTGAAGGTGATGGACATCAAGGCCAGCGGCACCCCGGATTGACTTCGAAGCATGGTCACTAAACCTATCGCGCAGTCTGGCGAAGTCCCAGCCGTCCGTAAACAAATACCCACGCGCCAGGCGGCCATAGGCTTGGCGCTGTTGGTGACCTTTTTGTGGTCTACCTCATGGGTATTGATACGCTTCGGGCTCAAAGAAGTTCCGGCGCTTACCTTTGCCGGGTTGCGCTATTCACTGGCGGCTGTATGTTTACTCCCGTTTTTGCTAACGGTACAAAACCGCCAGGCTGTGCGCGGATTGAATCGCGACCAGTGGTGGCTGCTGATCGGTCTGGGGGTCATTTATTATGCCGTAGCGCAGGGCGCGCAGTACCTTGGATTGGTGTATTTGCCCCTGGCGTCCGCAAGTCTGCTGCTCAATCTCACTGCGCTGGTAGTGGTCGGTTTTGGCATGATCCTGCTGGCAGAAGCTCCGACCCGGCTGCAATGGCTCGGAGTGATGCTCAACCTAGCTGGGATCGTGATGTTTTTCTACCCGCCGACCTTCACTGGCCAGGATTGGTTGGGCATTGCGATCGTCATGGTTGGCATGCTGGCGAATTCAGCCGGTACATTGATGGGGCGCAGCCTGAACCGGTCAGGAAGCATCCCGCCTATCGTCGTGACCACCGTCAGCATGACCATAGGCGCGATCCTGATGCTCAGCGCCGGGTTGGTGACTCAAGGGATGCCCAAATTCAGTCTGGCGAGTTGGGGCGCAATCCTTTGGATGGCAGTGGTCAACACCGCCTTTGCATTCACGCTGTGGAATTACACTCAGCGCAGTCTGCAGGCGATGGAAACAACCATCATTAACAACACCATGACAGTCCAAATCGCCATCCTTGGCTGGATTTTCTCGGGGGAAAGCCTGACCACGTTGGAAATTGGCGGGGTCATCCTGGTGTCGTTGGGAGCCGTGCTGGTTCAGCTGCGGCGATTAAGGAAGATCAATCCACAAAACGGTACTTAATCAACGCCCATAAGGCTTCGAAAGCGTCCCACATTTTGATCTTTTTTCCCTCAGAATAGTCGCGCGGGTAAAAAGCAATCGGGACTTCGTAAAGGCGAAACTTGCGTTTGAGTATTTTGGCAGTAAATTCGGGTTCAAATTCAAACCGGTGGGCGTGCAGCGGAATTTCTTTGACCAACTCGCGTTTGAAGACTTTGTAACCGGTCTCCATATCGCTGAGGATGTTGTTATACAAGATATTGGTGACGAAGGTCAGGATTTTATTGGCGACCATATTCCAAAACAAGATAGGCCGGCGGGCCTGCCCTAAAAACCGGGAGCCGTATACCACATCGGCTATGTCATCCTCGATGGGTTGAAGCAGGGCAGGGTACTCGCGTGGGTTGTACTCCAAGTCGGCATCTTGAATGATAATGACTTCCCGGGTTGCATTTTGAATACCCGTTCGCAGCGCGGCACCCTTGCCACCGTTCTTCTGATGGAAAATTGCCCGGACTTCACCCTGGTCCTGTAATTCTTGGAGAATTTCACGGGTTCCATCGGTGGAACCATCGTCCACCACCAGAATCTCGTGAACTAAACCGGTGGCTTTAACCCGTTTAATGATCTCGCGAATGGTCTTCTGTTCGTTATAAGCGGGGATTATTACCGTAACTTCCATTGGTGAGATTATAGGAGACAATCCTTTTTAATACAAGACGCCCGTGCTATAATTCTCGCATGGGCTTCCATCGCCATTCTTATGCTCATCGCTCGCATGATCAGCTTTCATCGGTTTAGAAACTCAACTAAAAATATCGCCCTCCAGGAGAATTGAAATGGCTGTTCTTGGTCGATCTTCGGTAAATACTCCCCGACAAGCACCTGCAACCCCAACTGGCAGTTTCTCGCCGGCTCCAATCATGAGCGTCGAAGACACAGGTCTTTCGGCGCTGTGGCTGCAAGATCTGGTCTTGAAGATTTATTATTTCCAGGGCTACATGAGCGGGTTCAAACTCGCCGAGGAAATCGCGCTCCCATTCACGGGTGTGCTGGATCAAATTTTGGAAGCTTTGAAACGGGAAAAATCTCTGGAAGTGCGCTCTTCACAAATGGGATTGGGTGAAGGGGCATACGTTTACGCCATTACTGGGGCGGGAACCGATCGCGCTCGCGAGGCATTAGATCGCAGCCAGTACGCCGGCCCGGCACCCGTTCCCCTGGCGCGGTATATCGAATCCATTCATAAGCAAAGCCGCAGCCACATGCAGGTGACACCGCGCATCATGCACCAGGTACTCTCAGCTATGGTGCTTTCCGAGCAGGCTTACCAGCGACTCGGACCGGCGGTTAATTCAGGAACATCAATTTTTCTGTACGGCCCGCCTGGAAATGGAAAGACCACAGTCGCACGTGCAGTTGGCAATATGGTCCAATCGCAGCACATGTACATCCCGTATTCTTTGTATGTAGACGGGCAGGTCATCAAACTGTACGACTCCGTCAACCATCAATTAACGGGCGAAGAAGATACCACCCCGTGGGGGACCGGCACGCTGCGCGCAGCGAACCGGCGCGATCCGCGTTGGGTGCAGATCAACCGGCCGTTTATCGTCACCGGCGGTGAACTTACCCTGGCCGGGCTGGACCTGGTATTCGATGACACGCTGAAATATTACGAAGCGCCTTTCCAGGTTAAAGCCAACGGCGGCATTTTACTGATCGACGACTTTGGCCGCCAACAAGTCCGGCCGCGCGATTTGCTTAACCGCTGGATTGTGCCGCTGGAAAACCGCATTGATTACATGACCATGCATACCGGGCGCAAAATCGAAGTCCCATTTGATGTTTTGGTCGTATTTTCAACCAACCTGCCGCCAAGGGACCTGGTCGATGAAGCTTTCCTGCGTCGCCTGCGCCATAAGATCGAAATTGTGGACCCCACTTTCGATGAGTTTAAGGAAATTTTCAAACGGGTAGCAGAGCAAAAGGGCGTGAAATACAACGACTCGGGCGTTAATTACCTGCTGCAGGATTTTTATATCAAGGGTAACCACAAGTTGCGCGCCAATCACCCGCGCGACCTGTGCGACCAGATTGTGGACATTTCGCATTACCTCGGCAAAGAAGCCGAAACGACCCCTGAATTGATCGACCGCGCAGTTCAATCCTATTTTGTCGAGCTAGGCTAATGCGCAGCGAACCTGCCGAGCCGCTGATTTATGCCCACCGCGGCGCCAGCGCTTACGCGCCAGAGAACACCCTGGCTGCGTTCAGACTGGCGTTGGAGCAGGGCGCGGACGGAATCGAATTGGACGCCAAGTTGAGTGCGGATGGCGAAATTGTCGTCATCCACGACCAGACAGTGGGCCGCACTACCCAGGGTAAGGGACGGGTGGACCAGCTGACCTTATTTGAATTAAGAAAATTGGATGCCGGCAGCTGGAAAGGCGATGCTTTTAGCGGTGAAAAAATCCCCACGTTGGCAGAAGTATTTGCATCCGTTGGCGGTAAGCTTACAATAAATGTCGAGCTGACCAACTATTCTTCACCACAAGATGGGCTGCCGGAAAAGGCCCTTGCCCTGGTTCAAGAATATCAGCTTGAAGACAGCATTCTGTTTTCCTCCTTCCTGCTCTCCAATCTGGCAGCGGTGCGTCAGGTCTGGCCAAAAGCGCCGGTCGGTATCCTGGCTGACCCCGGAATAAAGGGATTGCGTAACCGCTCGAAATTTAGCCGGGAAATTTCTCCGGATTATATGCACCCCCATTTCCTGGATGTTTCCCGACGCCTGGTGGAACGAGAAAAGGCGGCTGGACGGCTGCTCAACGTCTGGACGGTAAATTCCGCGGTAGTGATGCGTACATTAATTCGCTTTGGGGCTGCCGGGATCATCACGGACGATCCGCTGCTCGCATTGAAAATTCGAGGGGAAGCATGATTCCCGCTGAGTGGTTGGTGCACGCGCAGTCGGTTCTGGCGGAATGGGCTGAACGCACGCCGGTAACTTTTGATCCGGAATTGCAGGTTTATCTAAAATGGGAAAACCAGCAGTTGACCGGCTCGTTCAAGTTGCGCGGTGCATTCAACAAAATTGCCAGTCTGCTGCCGTGGGAACGCGAACGCGGCCTTGTGACTGCTTCAGCAGGCAATCACGGGATGGGGGTGGCCTACGCAGCCCGTGAGATGGGCGCAAAAGCGGTCATCTTTGCCAGTGAACACGCCGTGGCAAAAAAAGTTCAAGCTATGCGCGATTTAGGCGCTGAAGTTCGTCTGGTCACGGGCGGTTATACCGAAGCTGAGGCTGCCGGGCTGAACTATTCGCATGAATCTGGTTTAACCTGGGCATCGCCCTACAATGACGGCAGGGTAATCGCTGGGCAGGCAACCATTGGGCTGGAAATGGCGGAGCAGATTCAACCGTTCAACGTGCAATCGGTGGTTGTGCCGGTGGGCGGCGGCGGTTTGATCAGCGGGGTGGCATTAGCTTTGCGTTCCAATGGGGTAACAGCGCGCATCATTGGCGTGCAATCAGAGGCAACCGCGGTGATGCATGCGGTATTCAACGGGCGGCCGCAGGAATCGGTGGTCGAAACTCCCAGTCTGGCAGATGGGCTTTCCGGTGAGATCGAGAGAGGTTCGATGACCATCCCGCTGGTGCAGGAACTGGTGGATGACATCATCCTGGTCAGCGTACCCAGCATCGAAGATGCCATTGTGTATGCCTGGGAAAAATATAACCAGATTATCGAGGGATCGGCTGCGGTTGTGCTGGCGGCTGTCTTGACGGGAAAAATTGCCCCGCTACCGGCCGCCCTGGTTATTTCCGGTGGAAACATCCAGCCTGAAATACATCAATCGCTAATCGCCCGCAGCAGCGGCAAATTAAACCAGGCAGGGTCGCAGCCATGAAGCGGTTGGTCAGCCTTTGCCTGCTGGTTTTTCTCCTGGCGGGGTTGTCTGCGCCGTTTGCACAGGCCGCTCAGGCGCAGGTCACCGAGCCGCAGGAAGATTATTTGGCTAAGGCACGCAATCTGATGGTCAATATGACTCCCGAAGAGCGGATCGGGCAGCTCTTCCTGGTTTCGTTTAAGGGGACCGACATCGGGCCGGACTCAGGGATCTACCGGCTCATTACCGAGCATCATATTGGCGGGGTAGTTTTACGGGCGGATAATGACAATTTCACCGGGCCAACCGACACCGTACCGCGGGCTGCGGAATTGGTGCGCGGGCTGCATGAAATTGCCTGGCAGGCCAGTCAGGCAAAGCCCGACGTGGAAGGCGGCCAGGAGACCGAGACTGCCGGTTATGTCCCGCTGTTCGTCGGGATTTCGCAGGAAGGTGACCTGTACCCGACTGACCAGATTATTAACGGTTTGACAGCGATTCCCAGCCCTATGGCGATCGGCGCAACCTGGGATCCACAGTTAGCTCAAGCAGCCGGCCTGGTGATGGGCAAGGAATTGCGCGCAGTAGGATTTAACCTGTTCCTTGGCCCTTCATTGGATGTACTGGACGTCACGCTCACGCTCAACAGCGACGACCTGGGCGTCCGTACTTTTGGCGGGGACCCATTCTGGGTCAGTGAAATGGGAAAAGCCTATATTCGCGGGCTGCACCTGGGCAGCCGGGACGAAATGGCCATTATTGCGAAACACTTCCCCGGGCGTGGCAGCTCAGACCGCCTGCCCGAAGAAGAAGTAGCAACGGTCCGGAAACCGCTGGAACAATTGAAGCAGGTCGATCTGGCGCCTTTTTTCGCCGTTACCAGCCCGGAGACCGACCCACTTTCCATCGTGGATGGTCTGCTCGTTTCGCACATCCGTTATCAGGGGCTGCGCGACAATATCCGTGATGTAACCCCTCCTGTGAGTTTGGACGCGACTGCGCTGAACCAAGTCTTAAACCTGCAACCCATTGCCGGTTGGTATAGTAATGGCGGGCTGGTGGTCAGTGACAACCTGGGCAGCAACGCAGTTCGACGGTTTTACGACCCAACCATGCAAACCTTCGATGCACGCACTGTAGCGCGGAATGCCTTCCTGGCGGGCAATGACCTGCTGTATTTGAACAATTTCATCGAGACAATCGACGGTGACAGCGAAACGACGATCATTAAAACGCTCGACTCTTTCGTGCAGAAATACAACGAAGACCCGGCTTTTGCTGAACTCGTTGATCGGTCGGTTGCGCGTATACTGGCGTTGAAAATCAAGCTCTATCCCAGTTTTACCCTGGAAGAAGTTTTGCCGGACGCTGCCTTCCTCGCTGAAGTTGGGCGGTCACAACCCACCACTTTCGAAATAGCCCGGCGGGCGGTCACCTTGATCAGCCCGGATGCTGCAGATTTGAGCGCAGTCCTACCTCGTGCGCCGGACCCGCGAGACCAAATTATCATCTTCACCGATGTGCGAACTGCGCGGCAGTGCAGCGTATGCGCCGTTCAGGATTTTATTGAGGTGGATGCTTTCAAAAATTCGATTGTGCGACTGTTTGGACCTGGCGCCGGCGGGCAAATCAACGGCTCGATGATTCATGCCTACACCTACCTGGATCTAATCAGCTACCTCAACGACCCGTTGGGATCAGCCGCGTTAGGGGTTAACCTCAAAGCGTCGCAGTGGGTGATTTTTGTAATGCAGGATTCTTCGCTGGCACGCCCCGAGACGAATGCAGTCAACCGCCTGCTTTCTGACCGCTCAGATTTGATCCGCGATAAAAAGGTCATCGGGTTTGCCTTCAATGCGCCTTATTACCTGGATGCGACGGATATTGCCAGACTAACGGCTTACTTCGGCATCTATTCGAAGATCGATGCATTCATGGATGTTGCTGCCCGGGTTCTTTTCCAGGAACTATCGCCGGTGGGCGCGCTGCCTGTTTCTGTTCCCGGTGTCGGCTACGACCTGATCAAAGCCACTGCACCCGACCCAACGCAGGTGATTCCGTTGTCGATTGACCTGCCAGAGCCGACACCTTTCACTGGATCGGCTACCCCCGAGCCGACCACTGAACCGGTATTCAGTATCGGCGATACGATACCGCTCAAGACCGGGGTGATTATCGATACAAACGGCAATCCTGTTCCAGACGGCACGGTGGTGCGTTTTATTTTTTCTATACAAGGGGAAAAGGGCACTACCCAACAAATTCAAGAAACCACCACGCAGGATGGGATTGCTCGGGGAACCTTCGACATAACCGGTGAAGGCGCGCTGGAAATTCGCGTTATTTCGGAACCAGCGACGACATCGCGATTGTTGACCTTGAACATGACCGGTGGTGCTGGCGCGGCAGTAACGCCGATTAACCCTACCCCGATTGTGACGCAAACTCCAATGCCGACTGCCACCCTGGCGCCTTCGCCAACAACCGACGCCCCGACCAATGCCAATGCGACTTCTGCCCCTCGCGCCGGTGATTGGTTGCTATCTTTCCTGCTTATCTGGGGCAGCGCAGCCGGTATTGCCAAAATCGGCCAACGCCAAGTTAACCTGCGCTGGGGAGTGCGCTGGGGGCTGCTGGCCGTCGTCGGCGGGATGTTGGCTTACCTGTACATGGCCACCGGCTGGTTTGAGGCGATTAACTGGTTTGCCGCCTCCGGGACGATTGGCATCCTGCTGGCGTGTGTAGTGGGCATTCTGGTCGGGTGGGGAGCGGGCTGGCTGTGGCAAAAGCGCATCGCGCGCAACCGCAGCAACGGCGCTAGCGCAGTAAAGTAATCAGCAGACTGACCAGGGTCAGGCCGAGAGTGATCGCGATCAGCGACTGCTCCAGCGGGAAATTCAGGAAGTTCCAGACAGAGTTCGAATTGGGCGCCAGCCGCGGCAATGTTGGGCGATCGGTGGCCAGACTCTGGCGGAAGGCCTCAATCGTCTCCGGGCGTTCGTCGGGGTGCAGGCTCATAGCCCAGATGATGGCTCGTTCCGTGCGGGGGCTGATGTCCGGATTAATTTGACTGGGCGGGATAAAATGGTCAGGCCGCAGGAAGCGGTCGCGGGCATCTGCCGGCGGTTCATTCGTCAACAGGTGATAGAGCGTAGCGCCAAAGGCGTACACATCGGTGCGCACATCGGTGTGACCGCTGTCACCGCCGTACTGTTCCAACGGAGTGTACAGCGCCGTCCCCTGGCCTTGCATGACCGTAATGGTAATCTCACCGGGTGCCAGCAGCTTGACCAGTCCAAAATCGACCAATTTAATCAGTCCATCGGGCGTAATCTTTAAATTGCTGGGTTTGATATCCCGATGCAGGATGGGTGGATTCTGGCTGTGGAGGTAAGTCAGCGCATTGGCAAGCTGTCCGGCCCAATTGAGGACGTCGCTTTCAGCCAGGAAGCGCTCTTCCTGGCGGGCTTCGCTAATGAGCGCTCGCAGGTCCTTGCCCGGAACAAAGTCCATGACCAGGTAATCGCGATTGCTGACCGAGAAGAAGTCGGACACTTTTGGCAGGTTGGGATGGTCCAGACGTGCGAGCACGGTCGCTTCACGCAAGAATTGATCGCGAGCTTCACGCGCCAAGTCTGACGCCATGGACCTATCGTGTTCGACTTCTTTCAGGGCGCACTGGCGGCCTTCCAACCGCGTATCGTCCGCCAGGTAGATGGAGCCCATCCCGCCCTGGCCTATGATGCGCTTTACACGGTATCTCCCGCGCAGCAGTTCCCCTGACTTAAGGGGTATTGGCATTAACGATTCCTGTTTGGATTTGCATTCATGCTCTGATCCTGAAGGTCGGCGTTGGATCAGACTTTTTTGTGCTGAGAGCACACAAAAATGTGTTTATTTGTTATATTATACCGTACACCGGGTCGCAATTGCCGAACTTTCTATCAGGGGAAGGAGGGGAAGGATGAAGTCGATCAATGCCGACCTGCCGATCCTTATCGGACAGGCTGGACCCCTCAATGGGAATCGTTGGGAAATCGAAAAAGAGCTGCTCATTGGACGGGACGATTCTTGTGGTGTTGTCATCCAGGACCGCCAGGTATCCCGCTATCACGCCCGCATCTCCATCACGCCTGACGGCGTTGCACTCGAGGATTTAGCCAGTAAAAACGGCACGTACCGCAATGGGGTGCTGTTGGAACAACCGGTGATTTTGCAGGATGGCGATCAGGTTCAGATCGCCATGATTCAGCATTTTGTCTATCTTAGTTCGGATTCGACCGTACCGCTTGGTCCGGGCGTCCCGATTCCAGAAGCATTTCAACCCGGGGCGTCATCGGCAGGCCGGTTGGTACTCGACCCTCTTTCTCGCCGGGTGTGGGTTACTGGCAGCGAAGTCAATCCGGCGCTTTCTGTGCCACAGTTCCGCCTGTTGGAGGCGTTGTATAACAGCCGCGGCAAGGTAGTTGCGCGCCAGGAACTGGTGGCGGCGGTCTGGGGGGATGAGGAAGCGGCGGGTGTTTCCGAGCAAGCGCTGGATGCGCTGGTCCGGCGGCTGCGTGACCGCCTGGCGGAGTTGGACGCTACCCATGATTACCTGCTGACCGTTCGCGGTTATGGACTACGCCTGGATAATCCGCCCGCGCGGGCGTAGTTCTCTCACCTGGTTGTATTCATTTCACCATTGGCAAGGTTGGAAGCGACCAACAGACCGATTTACCAGGCTGCTTTTTGCAACATCCAGAGCTCGATCCCGTTTGATTTGATAGGTAACTGTAAATTCTGCCAGACCGGATTGTTATTAAGATAGGAGTAGCGGTTGGTGGCCTCCCGTAAAGTCATTCACCTGGATCTGGATGCCTTCTTCTGCTCGGTCGAGGAACTGCGCCGCCCTGAATTGCGCGGGAAACCCTTCGCAGTCGGCGGCCGGCCCGATACCCGCGGCGTAATCGCTTCCTGCTCTTATGCCGCCCGCATGTGCGGGGTGCGTTCCGCCATGCCGACCAGCCGGGCGTTGCGTCTGTGCCCTGCGCTGATCCTGATCTCGGGAGAGCACGGGCACTACTCGGAATACTCGCACAAGGTAATGGCCATTCTTGGTCGGTATTCCGGGCTGATCGAGCAGGTTTCCATCGACGAGGCGTTCCTGGATGTCAGCGATCTGGCCAGGCCTGGCGTGGAAATTGCACGGGATATCCAGCAAGCCATCCGCCAGGAATTGGATTTACCCTGTTCGTTGGGGATTGCATCCAATAAGCTGGTTGCCAAGATCGCGACGGATGCAGGCAAGGCCGGGCACCGCGGCGTCACACCGCCGTGCGCCATCCTGGAGGTACCGGCCGGCGGGGAAGCGGACTTTTTGGCCCCCATGCCCGTCCAGGCATTGTGGGGGGTGGGTCCGAAGACTGCGGAGCGCCTGAAAAGCCTGGGGATCCACACCATCGGCGATCTGGCGCGTCAACCGGAACAAAATTTAGAAAAGTTGTTTGGCAAGTACGGGCACGACATTTCCCGGCATGCCCGCGGGGTGGATAACAGCCCGATTGAACCTGAACATGACATCAAATCCATCAGCCAGGAAACCACCTTCGACCGCGATATTGCGGATGCGGTGCGGCTGCATCAGGTGCTGCGCAATCAGTCCGAGCAAGTCGCTTTTCGCCTGCGCAGCAAGAACCTGACAGCTTCGACCGTGCGCATCAAGGTTCGTTGGCCCGATTTTTCGACCCAGTCGCGGCAACTGACCCTACCGCAGGCAACTAACCAGGATACGGTGATTGCCCACGGCGCGCTGACCTTGTTCGACAGCCTATGGGACGGGAAGATCAAGGTGCGATTGATCGGAGTGGGGGTGAGCGGCCTGCAGTCTGAAATCTGGCAGCCCTCCCTGTGGGATACACCCAACGACAAAGAGCGGCGCTTGCTGGCAGCGATGGATGAATTGAAAGACCGTTATGGACGCAAAATTGTCCAACGCGGCGCAGCGCTCCAACCGAAGAACAAGCAAAACGACGATCCGTAAGACGATCAGGCAACGGGGGAACCCTGACCGGGAGAAGAAAGCGAGAAAGCCATGCAAAAATCCCTATCTACTCAACCCGCTGCCAGTCAGGAATCCCTGGAAATTAATCTGCCTTCCGGCCAGAGCACGGGGAGCGAGATCATTGTACCCGGGCTTAAGCCAGCGCGCCGGTCGATCGATTACCGGCTCAGGCGGCCGCGTTTTCCGAGTGATATTTCCAGCCGCCTGACCGACGGCCTGGTTCCGGCTGTCCTGCTGTTGGCCTTGACGATGATGATGGATATGCTGATCTATCCCATCCAGGCGACCGCCAACCGGGAAGGGCTGCTGATCTATTTGATTCTGATTTTGGCAATGGGCGTTTTCGCGTTGGAGAAAAGCACGCAATCCAGAGCAGCGGAAATCGGGCGCGCCATCAGTGGGATGGTCGCCGGCCAGTTCTTCTGGCATGCCTTTTGGATCATCCTACTGCTGGGCGGGGTCGAGCTCAATCCGCAGGGTACCATTCTGATCCTGGTGCTGATCAGCTTGTTGGGGTTGACCTTGTGGCGGCCGGTGCTTCCGCTGGGGGTGAAGTTCTTCCTGGTTTCGTTCCTGGCTAGCTGGGTCAACCGCTTCTTTATCAATCATTCCATCACCCAATCCGCCGGCGCAGACCTGTTTACCGGGTTGTTTTACGCCACCGGTTTCCTGGCGCTGGCGGGGGTGGTATTTGGGATAGCCTACTTAATTTTCCGGGCTGAATTCAAAGTCCAGCGATTGTGGGCAGCCTTAGGCATCTGGCAGTCTGCGCTGGTCATGTTGATCGTCGCCCTCAAGGTGTTCTTATAAGCTTGCCGGGCGGGATTACATCATCTGGCTCAGCCGGTGTTCGGCGTGCGCATGCGGTGAGCTATTGAGCAAGTCGTTGTACACCGCCATGATGCGCGCCGAAATGGTATCCCAGGAGTAGCCGCGGGCAATTTCGGCGCCCTGAGCGCCCAGGCGCGTTCGCAAAGCCGGATCGAGAATGATCTCGATCAGGTGCTGGCCGAGCAGTTCCGGTTCGCCATTGGGCACCACGAATCCGGTCACGCCGTCCTGCACCAAAAAGGCCAGCCCGCCAACCTGCGAGGCGACCACCGGCGTGCCGCAGGCCATGGCTTCCAGCGCCACCATTCCAAACGACTCGTAATGGGACGGGACAACGACCACATCGGCGGCGGAATAATAGTACGGCAGCGACTCCTGGCTGCGCTTGCCAAGAAAGAGGACGATGTCGCCCAGGCCCAGCTCGGCGCTCAATGCCTTGATGCGCGTCATTTCCCGGTCCAGGCTTTGTTCACTGACCTCCGGGTCGCCGCCGATAATCGCCAGATAATGCGGGCAGCAGTCCAGATTCTTAGTCGATTGAATGTAGGCCAGCGCCTGCAGCAGGGTATCGACGCCTTTGAGCGGCTCGATGCGGCCGACAAACAGGATCATCTGGGCATCGGCCGGCAGGTCGATGGCGGCTTTGGCTTCGTCCTTGGGGATTGGATAGAAGCGGCTGGTATCCACGCCCGGGGGAATGATCACCACTTTGGCTGAATCGGCGTGGTAGAGGAATTCCAACTGAGCCTGCTCGGCGAGGGTGGCGGCGACGATGCGGTCCGCCAGTTTGAGGATGCGCTGCTCGCCTTCCAGGCGGTAGCTGCCCTCCATCTCCTCCGGCGAGCGGGCGACACGGTTCTTCATCATCACCAGCGTATGAAACATCTGGACGATGGGCGTCTTCCATTTGACTTGCAGCAGTTCAGCCGCCACGCCCGACATCCAGTAATGGCTGTGGATCAAATCGTAGTGCAGCCCCTTTTTGGCAATGAAGTCTTCGATGCCGCTGACGAACTGTGGAATGTGCTCCACCAGTTCGGGTTTGGGCAGCGGCACCTCGGGCCCGGCCGGGATGTGTACCACGCGGTTGCCGTAGCCCAGGTCATGCAGTACATGCGGCACATGCTCATTCTGCGAGCGGGTGTACACATCCACATGCACCCCCAGCCGCCCCAGGTGACGGGTTAGCTCGGCGACGTAAACGTTCATCCCGCCTGTGTCTTTGCCGCCCAGGGTGGCGAGCGGGCAGGTGTGGTAAGAGAGCATGGCGATGTTCATCAGGCGCGATTCCTTGCCGTTTTTTAAGGGGTACTGTATAATCAGCCGCACGCCACCGTAGCTCAGCTGGCAGAGCAGACGTTTCGTAAACGCCAGGTCAAGGGTCCGAATCCCTTCGGTGGCTCTTGTATTTTAACCCGGAAAACGGGATTGGGCGGAAAGAGCCTCACCGCGGAGAGCACGAATCAAATTTGCGGAGACCTACGGTCAGCCTGCGCACGCGGTCGATCACAATTCGCCCCACCCGAAGGGTGCTCTCCCGGAAGAACACCGGGACGGTGTGTGAGTGCGGGCGGAGACCGGCGCGATCTGGTTGCTTCATTTCGCTCCGCTGCATTCGCAATGACAATAAATACTGCTCTACGATGATAAAAAAATGGTATTCGTTTCAAAAAACGAATGAAACGAATAGCCACGAGCAAGGGAAATTATGTCTATATGTGGCGGTGCGCTAAAGAGGCACCCTACAGCGGCACCCTACAGCTGGGGGTAGAAAGGGTCTTGTTTGCTCAGATATTCGTTTTGAAAAAAACGAATAGAAACGAATAGCCACGAGCAAGGGGAATTATGCCTATATGTGGCGGTGCGCTAAAGCGGCACCCTACAGCGGCACCCTACAGCTGGGGGAGAAGGTATTCGTTTTCGTTTCAAAAAAAATTAGAAACGAATAAATTCCGTGCCAAGTGTCAAGCGCCAAGTACTCTTGTAAGTGCAAAGGGCTGTATTCGCGCCCCCACTTTCTGACGAAAATGGTGGAGGAGTCATTACCGAAACTTCATCACGGAGCCACGGAGAAAACCCGTAAAGAATCGAATACCCTCTCCCAGCCTCCCCCATTTTGAAAAACGAAAATGGAGGAGGAGTCCATGGCGAGGTGATCATAGGGTTATGCAGCAAATTGTTAAGGTGCGAGATGATATTATATTAGAATAAATATTCTAGTTTGTCAAGGGTGGGTACGGATATTTTCCCTTTATTCTTCCTCTCCACCCAATTCCTCAACAATCCCAGAGAACTGCTCGAGAGCGACCTTCAATTCTTCCATAATCTCACGCGCGAGAACATCTGGGTCGGGGAGGTTGGCTGAATCTTCCAGTGTTTCGTCTCGCAACCAGAAGATATCCAAGTTGGCTTTGTCTCGCGCGACCAGTTCATCGTAATCAAACACCCGCCAGCGACCCTGGGGGTTGTCCTCAGACCAAGACTCCTGGCGGTCATGACGATTAGCTGGGTTGTAGCAGGCGACAAACTCATCCAGGTCTGAGCGAGCCAGGGTGCGGTTTTTCAAGGTGAAGTTCTGGTTGGTGCGCAGGTCATAAATCCACAGCTGCTTTGTCCAGGGAGTCTCGCTGGCCGGCTTACGGTCGAAGAACAGCACATTGGCCTTGACGCCCTGGGCGTAGAAGACACCGGTCGGCAGGCGCAACAAGGTATGGACGTCGCATTCTTTTAGCAGCCTGCGACGGAGCGTTTCACCAGCACCACCCTCGAAGAGCACATTATCCGGCACGACCACAGCTGCACGGCCGTTCTGTTCCAGGATACTGCGCACATGCTGGACAAAGTTGAGCTGCTTGTTGCTGGTGGATACCCAGAAATCATCGCGGACGATGTTCTGCGATTCGCGGCGCACCTCGCCCTCATCGGTAACAAAGGTGACACTGCTCTTCTTGCCGAAGGGTGGATTAGTCAGCACCATGTCAAAGTAGCTGCCTGGGTGGGCAGCCAGGCTGTCTGCCACACGGATGGGTGACCCCTCGCCATTGGCGCCAATGTTGCGTAAGTACAGGTTCATCACGCATAAGCGGGCGGTATTATCCACAATTTCCCAGCCGTGCAGCGCATAGTGATTGAGGTGATGCCATTGGTCTTTATCGAGCATATTGTTGGCTGCAATGTAGTCATGCGCAGCCAGCAGGAACCCACCCGTACCGCAAGCCGGATCGCAGATGGACTGACCAGGCGCGGGATGCATCACATCCACAATCGCTTTGATGAGCGGGCGTGGGGTGAAGTATTGGCCGGCGCCGGACTTGGTATCCTGGGCGTTTTTTTCGAGTAGCCCTTCGTAGATTTCGCCCTTGATATCCATATCCAGGCCGACCCAAACCTCGCCATCAATCAATTCGACCAGGCGTTCCAGCTTGGCGGGGTCCTGGATTTTATTTTGCGCCTTGCGGAAGATGACCGGAATAAGACCAGAACCCTTGCCCAACTCCCCCAGCAACTGGCGGTAGTGGATTTCCAGTTCATCGCCCGAGAGGTTACGCAGGCTGGCCCAGTTGTATTCCGCTGGTACGGCGCTGGGCTTGTGCAGTTGATGCTCGTTCTCATCATCCATTTTCAAGAAGAGCAGGTAGGTCAACTGCTCCAGGTAGTCGCCGTAGGACATGCCGTCGTCGCGCAGCACATTGCAGTAATTCCAGACACGTTGGACGATTGTAGAAGAGCCGTTGGTCATAGATTATGTCTCCAAATTGATATACACCAAACCACATCATCAGTAAGAAAATAGGCCAACTTTCCATCAGGTTCAGTCCCAACTACTCGAAACGAGATAATACTCTCCTTCTTTTCAGAACCAATTGAAAGAAAGACGTTAACATCGACATCTGCAACTGTCGGAGTACTTTCAGATACCTGGGTTAATGAATAATTTTCTAGTTTGAATCGACCAAATTTTTCTCTTATCACTTCAGGTGCAAAATCAAACAAAGGTTCACGACATTTTGCCATAAATCCATAATTTTTTTCCTGCCAATAACTGAGGAATTCTATTACTTTCTTCTCGGGGGAGTTTTGGGGATACTCCTGAAGTGAGCCATGTGGTGGAATAGTCTCTCCGATGGCAATTACTCTTGGCTGCCATTGTTTTAATTCTTCGACTTTTCTTTTCGTGTTTTGATAATCCTCAATAATTTCCCAAAGAGTTTTTTCAACCTCAGATTCAGTATATGGTGGTTCTAACTCGTTTCTTGCAGCTTTACTCGCCCAATCGCGGACTGCAAATAATGCAGCCCAGCATTTTGCAGCGACGAACTTATTGTCATAACCTAAATCCATTCCGTGAACGATTCCATTCCTGTAAGGGATGCGTATTTCATCACTTCTGGTCATTTGCCTCGATTTATTAAATGTATCTTTTATTTTCATCAATCCATTAGGATGTGCAGTTATGGAATTCCAAGCAACCAATTGACTTTTTTCTGAAAAGAATCCGTGACGTTCAAAACCGTTAATATATAATTCGTTAACCCATCCATCTAGCAGCGATAATATAACTAATACCGAGGCGTAATATCTACCAGCTTTATAATCCTCCAATGCTTTTTTGGCAAAATCAAATCGGGGGGAGAAACCCTTCAAATATTCCAATCGATTTATCTGAGTCTCGACCCACATTGGAGTGAAATAGTCTGTAAGAAATTCATCTGCCTTCTCAATGCTTACTTTCTCAGCAATTTCAATGGCTTCATTAGCGACATCAATATCCATGAATTCAAAGAAAATCCATCCCTGTTCCGAGAAAAGTTTATTATATCTTTCTGGGAGAGTCACTAACTCATAGGTTTGTTTTGCAAGTTCATCTACTTTGCTCAAGGTTTCGTCGATACTTTTCGTATCAGCTCCTAATATTTTAAAAAAGGGTCTGAGTAAAGGCCAGAATTTTTTGAATGTCTGAAAGTTCTGAGCATCTTCTCTCAATTTTCTTAATCGAGGGATATCTTTTATTTCATCATTTTGCTTTTTTTTACATTCCAATTTCATCCACCTATTTGTAAATATTAGTCATTGTCTAACCTGCCCTCAAACGCTTGCTTGAGAATAGCTTGACGCAGACAAACCGCTCTTACTAATGTGGTTTCAATTACAGCCTCATTTTCTTTTGCCACTGACAACCTTCGTTCAACCTCGGACACAATGCGACGCTGTTCATCGAGCGGCGGGTATGGGACTTTTAAAGTAGCGAGTATAGTTGCATTAACTCCAGGTTGTGCTGAACCTTTTCGAACAATCATTATTTGGGACCAATAAAGTGGCGAATCTAGGAATAAAGAAAAATAATCGACATCCAAAGAGTCGTGTAAACGCAACCTGATAAGGTAGCTCGCAAACACCGACTTTGGACATTCATTAATTAAGTAACTCTTACCGGTTGTTGCTCCCGTTCGCGCAAAAACGATGTCCCCTTTACGGAGTAGGTATTTTTCGGCTTGCTCATCATCTATCTTGCAATAAGGTACGATTTCCCATTCAACCAGTCCATGTTGAATGTCCGTAATTCGTAAAAATTTAGGTCCTATTTGTTCATCAGATGCACTTTCTGTGTATCCATACTGGATACTCTTGGCTAAATCATCAACGGTAACCCAACACCACCCCTCCGGCAGTGGCGCCAAGCCTTCCCCTTCCATCGGTTTCTTGCCTATCTTACGCAGCATTTCGGCTGCCGGCTCATCGGACGGGTCCTGCGGCACCAGCTTGCCATCGACCGCCGCCTTGAGCACACTGGCTTTGTAGCGCTTCAACCCCGCCTGTACCCGCTTCAGCGCTGCCATACCGGCATCCAGCTGGGTGAACAGCTCCTCAATTTTGGAAGTGATTCGTTCCTGCTCATCGACTGGAGGAAGCAAAATTGGAAACCGTCGCATCTGCGCTTGATTTAATTTTAACCGAGTTGTCCCAGTGACATAATCATGATAATCAAAAAAATTAAGGTAATGCATCAAAAACATATTTGAGGTTATGCCATTTATTGCTTTCAAAACGTGGGCATGATTATTCACCCAACTTTTACCTTGTACTAGATAGGCTTTATCTTTTCCATTATCTAAGAAAGGGGCTCCATCTTCACCTAGCAACAATATTTCATCGTTAAAAATGAAATCATCAATCCAACCTACTTGTCCTGTTGCGCCAAAATATGGAAATAATTGGGCTTCACTTGTATTCGCTATTCGTTTTTCACGTTCATCGGCGTTAATTGGTATCCGACGACTATCAAGTATCTCTACACACTCTTCCAATGGCTTAATATTCCAACCATTGGGAAGAGAATTAAGTTGCATCATATGCTATTCACCTAAGGATTGATTTAATTCATTAATTAACGCTGGTAAGTCCAATCCAAATACCCGTTGGGCTGCTAGCTGTCCACCACGTTGCTGGAAACCGTAATAATTCAAGTCGTCCAGGCTAACCGAAACATTTATACCCATGTTCTTGGCGATTTCATCCAGCCACCAACGCTGTTGCGGGGAGAATTGTTTTCCATTTCTGGCTTGTGTGTCCAGCCATTCCTGGTAGCGTGCCTGGACTTGCTCAGGGTAGGGCACCAATTCTTCTTCTCCGGCAGCGTGGCGCACCAATGAAATTAAATCAGCCAGTATGCGCTGACTTCCTGTACCACGCACTTGGTCCTTCTCCAGTTTCTGGTAGGCTTGCCACAACGATTCGGTCAGGAACAGCGGGTCAGTCTGGTGCAAATGCTCGATGAGCTGCTGTGCCAGTTCGCGCACCTGAGCAAAGTCCAGTCGGCGCTGGTGGTAAGGGCGGTTGAACAGGATTTGCAGGGCAGCAATTTCATCCTTGTGCTCGTCAACGAATTGCTGAAATGATTCCACCAAATGACGGGCGTGCTCGGTGGCATCCTGGTCAAAGCCTTGCTGAATCACTGCATCCTGGCTGGTCTCGTCAATCAGGATTTCACGCTCGAGTAGAAACACCCGCAGGTCGGGGCTGGCTGCCAGGGGCATCACGGCTCGGGTCACTAACTGCTGTCGGGCAGTCGCCAGCTCGGTCTCAGTCGGACCAGTCACAGGGTCAGCCCCGTTTTGCAGGGCCCGTTCATGGATGGAATCAGTATCAGTGGCATCCAAAAGCGCATTGGAGACCTCGCGTAGGTTGCTAAACCGTTGCGGCGCTCCGGCCACATCCAGCATGCTGGTAATGTCTTGCCGTTGATTCGGACTCAAGCGCCGTTCCAGTAAGCTCAGCCGGCGTGCCAGCGAAGTTAAGACATCTTCCTCCGTGATTCCTAATGCCACAGCTTCCAGCAAAGCCTTGAGCGGCACAGAGCGCTTGCGTTCGACCGTCCCAGTATCTATCAACTCCTGCTCGGTCACGCCGACCGCATCCACAATCACAAAACGAGTCTTGCGTGCATGGGGTGTGGTGGTGACTGCCTGAAAATCTGTATCAGAAATGACGCGCGTACCGCGCCCGAGCATCTGCTCAAAGAGCACCCGCGAGCGGACTGCGCGCATGAAGAGCAGAACCTCGAGCGGTTTGATATCGGTGCCGGTGGCAATCATATCCACAGTGACAGCGATGCGCGGAAAGTAGGATGTGCGAAACTCACTGATGAGACTCTCGGGAATTGCTGTAGTTTTGTAGGTTATTTTCTTGCAGAAATCATCTCCCCTGCCAAACACTTCACGTGTGATGCGTACGATTTCCTCAGCGTGATTGTCGTCTTTGGCAAAGACGAGCGTCTTGGGGACCTCGTCCCGCCCTGGGAATAGTTCCGACAGACTGTCACGGTAGGCACTGACGATAGTTCTAATCTGACTGGGGGAAGTTACCTGGCGGTCCAACTCATCTGGGTCGTAAGTCAGGTCCTCATCGAGCAGTTCCCAGCGCTGCCGGCGGGTGCGTTTGTCACGGTGGCTTACCCACCAGCCCTTCTCGATGGTGCTGCCCTCGCTGCTGATGCGGGTCCGAATGCGATACACCTCACCATCGACATTGACACCATCTGCCACAGCTCGTTGGCGTGAATACTCCATCACCAGGTTCTCATTGAAGAAACCAAAGGTTTGGACACTTGGGGTTGCGGTCAGGCCGATGAGGAATCCATCAAAATAATCTAATACCTGGCGCCAGAGGTTATAGATGGACCGGTGGCACTCGTCGGTGATGATGAAATCATAATATTCTATCGGGATGCGCGAATTGTAGCGGACCTCGCGTTCTGGTTGGCCGGCCAAAGCCGCCTCAGCTCCCCACAACGAACCCTCCTCGTTGGCTGGGTCAAACTCTGGCTCTCCTGACAGCATGGAGTACAGGCGTTGGATGGTGGTGATATGTACTTTGCTGACATCATCCAGCAGGTTGGATTGTAGATGCTGGACATTGTACAGCTCAGTAAATTTACGGCCGTCATCCGGTGTGATGAACTGGTCGAACTCCTTGAATGCCTGCCGGCCCAGGTTGTTGCGGTCCACCAGAAAGAGAACGCGTTTTGCTTTGGCATGCTTAACCAAACGATAAACAAAGTTGACCGCGGTGAAGGTTTTCCCGCTACCAGTCGCCATCTGAATCAATGCCCGAGGGCGGTTGGCAGCAAAGGAGCACTCAAGATTGGTTATGGCTTCTGATTGTGCATGCCAGAGGCGGTCGGTAATCAGAGGATGCTGCTCGGGCATGTGGCACAGTCGGGCACGCAGCGTGTCAGGTTGACCTAGCCAGGCCGACAGAGTCTCGGGGCAATGGAAAGTGAATACATGCCGAGAACGCGGCTCTGGGTCCCGATTGTCACGGAAATAGGTTTCCACGCCTGTGGATTCATACATGAACGGCAATGGCAGCGTCACATGGGGGATGTTCGCCGGCAGCCCGACGGTGTAGGCTGCGGCTTGCTCAGCCACGCCGGCCAGCGTGATGCCTTCGGCCTTTGCCTCTACCACCCCCACGGCTTTTTGGTCAACGAAGAGCAGGTAATCGGCGTATCCTGTGGTCAACGGGAACTCGCGCACAGCGACACCACTGCCGGCATAGAGATTCATGCCGGAGCGATTCTGCACGACCCAGCCACAGGCGGTGAGTAGAGCGTCGATATTGATGCGTGCGCGTGCTTCAGGTGTGATTGCCATTTGCCCCGATGGTTATTATACGGTAATTATACTAACGAGAACCAATATACGCCTATAATTTAGGTATGATAAGACCCACTGTTACCTTGCTCACCGACTTTGGCCTGCAAGATGAATTTGTTGGCGTGATGAAGGGTGTCATCTGGAGGATTGCCCCGAACGCCAATATCGCCGACATCAGCCACGCGGTGCCCATGACATTGAATCCACTCCTGTCCTTTGGCAAAAACATGCCGAGATAGAGCAAGCATTGTTCAATGTCATGTTTATGACAATCGATTTCTTGTATTAGCACTTCGAGGGCATACGAATTGAACTATAAGATGGGACAAGGTCTCCTGACCTGCCCCAGGCGGGGGGCGCGATCACTCGCAGCGCATAATGTAGGCGGGACGGGGTGGAACCCGTCCCCTTGTCGTCCTCGCCGTTAAACGCACTGTGTTTCGCGTTTTAAAGTTGAGGATTCGCCCGGCATAGTTTCACCAAACCAAACCCAGGGCACGGGGGTGACGCAAAACCCTGCCGGAGTCCCGCAATCCCCGTGCCGCTACAATTGCTGGCGCGCGACCGCCTCCAACCTCTCGACCAACTTCCACTCACAGAGTGCCCCACCCGAAGGGTGCTCTGTGAGTGCGGGCGGAGACCGGTGCGAGCAGCGTGATGTGGAGACCTGCGGTCGGTAGGCACACACGGTCAGGAGACCGGTGCGATCAAAGTGGGTAGTTTGACGAAGGCAAATTTACCATCAACAACGTGCCATTGATTCTTGGAATATTCTGAGAAAAAAACAGTTGAAGTTGGATAAAAATGGTGTAAAGTTAAAAATAATTCTTATTGATAGATTACCCATTTCGAATAAAAAAATCAAATATTTGTAATCTTGATGGAGGCGATGAACCAGGACCTCATTTTGGTCGCTTACCCTCGAATTAGGGGAAAGTCTTGGGGAGCCAACAGCGAAACCGGCCATATGTTGGCTGGTTTTTGTTTTCATAGTGCGTTAAGTAAGGGGGTGATAGGGGAAACCGATAAAACTTAGGAACTTCGTATCGCCGTTTACTCAATAGTCAAAGTTACGATCATGAAAGGGGAAAAAATGTTTAAGAAAATTACTTTCGTTCTTTTAGTCCTCGTTCTACTTCTTACGACCACCACGGTAGCCTTTGCAGATAAACCCACCGGTTTTGATGAGGCTGGTAATGTCACTGGCTCTGCTGCCGACAACGGATTTGACGAATTTGGCTACAACCGCACCGCGCGTATTTTCAGCGGGACCGGTTGGAGCTGGTGCATGGAAAAGGTGGGTAGCGCCACCTGGTGCGAAAATTACTTGGGCTCGTACGCGAATGATAAGATCGTGATGAAATGGAACGCTGAATGGGACCGCGGAAATGCTGAAAATTGGGCGCACCCGCCTTACAACGCAGAAGAAAACAATATCTGGAACGGTCATGGAGAAGGCGGTTCCGGTGAAAACTGGCTGTACAAAATTGTTTGGGTCGGGCCATGTGGTACAGATGGTACCCCATTGGATAGCGGCGGATACTGTCTCTGGGGTCAGTTTGCGGTGATCCTGAGTCAAGGTACTGCTGGCGGCGAGCATATTTGGGAAACGCTTGCAAAACCCGCAGGTTATGGGGCATACTACACCAATCCATAAGTAAAACCATCCATCGGCCCTAAGTATCAGACCCGGCGAAATACCGGGTCTTTTATTTTTATAGCGCCTTCGGGCCGGAGGTTTACGAGATTAGCGTGATGTGGAGACCTGCGGTCAGCCTGCGCGCTCGGTCGCTTGTACATCGTCCGGGTCTTCTTCCGGGAGATCGCCCCACCTGAAGGGTGCTCTGTGAGTGTGGGAGGAGACCGGTGCGAACGTCGGCGCGCTTCGACAGGCTCAGCGACCGCCAGCACCGCCCTGGGATTATGCGCTGCTAATCGGTTTTTATCCTATAATTCAGGTATGTCCCGGACTGTAATTACCTTGCTCACCGACTTTGGCCTTTCCGATGAATACGTCGGCGTGATGAAGGGTGTCATCTGGGGGATTGCGCCGGACGTAGCCATCGCCGACATCAGCCACGCGGTGCCGCCGCAGAACGTGCTGCATGGGGCGCTGCTGTTAGGGCGGGCGTACCGCTATTTTCCGGCGGGCAGCATCCATGTGGCGGTGGTGGACCCGGGCGTGGGCACTTCCCGGCGCGGGATTGCGCTGCGAGTGGGGGAGCACACGTTCGTCGGCCCAGACAATGGCCTGTTCACCGCGCCGTTGACTGGCGGCGAGCCTTTCATTGCTGTCAGCCTGGATAACCCGGCTTACCGCCTGCCCGCGGTCAGCCGCTCGTTTCACGGACGCGACGTGTTTGCCCCGGCGGCGGCCCACCTGGCTAACGGGGTGCCGCTGGCGGAACTGGGTGAGCCTGTAAGTGACCCGGTAATCCTTGAAATTCCACGACCGTTGCGCATAGCCAATGTTTGGAACGCGCAGGTGCTGCTGGTGGATGCGTTTGGCAACTTGATCACCAATTTAACCGAAGCCGATTTGCAGGGGCAGGTGGTGGCTGAGGTCAGATGCCAGGGGCAGGTGATTCAGGGGGTGGAGGTCACCTTTGGCAGCCGGCAGCTCGGCGAACTGCTGGCGATGTTCGACGGTTCGGGGTCGCTCAGCCTGTGTGTGGTCAATGGCAGCGCGGCGGAACGGTTGGGAACTGGCGCCGGGGCACGGGTAGAAGTCTTGGTTTCCCTCACCTAACCTCTCCCCATTGGGGAGAGGAATTAATAAGCCAGCCATCACTCATGGAGCGCCCCACCCGAAGGGTGCTCTGTGAGTGCAAGCAGCCAACGGGCTTCGACAGGCTCACTCACAGAGTGCCCTGCGGGCAGCCAACGTGGAAATGCGCGAAAAAGTGGACACAAAAAATGTCCTGATCGGGTAGACTTTTAGAGATCAGGAGATCAGACATGAACGACAGGAAATATCGCGAGTACTCGCGGGAGTTCAAGCTTGAAGCTTTAG
>Ga0265292_1000284_pt1 | contig 83600 bp, 99 predicted proteins | sample Munlanlewell296A_FD_189080 | JGI IMG/M metagenome (GOLD analysis project Ga0265292, IMG submission 189080) | Leachate microbial communities from a municipal landfill in Southern Ontario, Canada - Leachate well 296A | ecosystem: Engineered > Solid waste > Landfill > Unclassified | place: Canada...
CGATACCTTCAAGCCGTTGAATAAAAATTCTATTAGAGAGCAACAACTTATCCATCTCGACCAATGCTGGTTCTAATTCGGCTAAAAACTGAATAATCTCTGCAATTGACTGATCATCAATATCGGAAGCAACACCACCAATGCGTGTATAACTTGTAGTGAATCTCGCACCGGCAATTCTATCGAAAATACTATTAATCTTTTCACGTTCACGGAATGTCCACATCACCATAGTAACAGCACCAACATCCATAGCAAAAGTACCGATGGCAACCAAGTGTGCGGCAATTCTGGAAAGTTCCGAAACGATCATGCGAATATATTGTGCACGCTTTGGTGCTTCAATTCCGGCAAGTTTTTCTACCGCAAGAACATAGCCAACATTATTACACATTGTTCCTGTATAATCAAGACGGTCTGTATGCGGAATAAATTCGATGTAGCTCATGTTCTCTGCCATCTTTTCGTAACCGCGATGCAGGTAACCAAGCTCAGGTACAATTCCAACAACTGTTTCACCATCAAGACGCAATACAAGACGAAGCACACCGTGAGTAGCCGGGTGCTGCGGACCCATATTGATAACCATTTCGTTTTCAAGAACATCTTCGATAGTGAGGTTTTGATCTTCTTGAAGTTTCTTAAGAAGTTTTTCGTCGTTATATATCTGTTTAATTCTATCCATCTTAATCTGCTTTATTTGGAAGAGGTAATGAGCCGGGAATTCCAAGAACCGGAAAATCTTTTTTCAATGGGTGGTATTCAAATCCTTCCGGCATATACATTCTTCTAAGATCGGGGTGATTTACAAATTTAATTCCATACATATCCCATGTTTCGCGTTCGTACCAATTTGCACTTTGCCAAACAGATGAAACAGTTTCTATAGTTGGAGGATCGTCATCAATATTCGATTTTAGTCTTAATGTATAATTTAATCTGAAAGAATAAATGTGGTAAACTGTTGTAAATCTTTTTTTGCGGGTTGCCCAATCAATCGCAGTTACATCTTTGCACATAATGAATTGAAGATCGGGATCCTCTTTCAAAAATTTTCCAAGATTAACAATTTGATCTTTCTTAATTGTAATACAAAGGTCGTCTCTAAAATCTGAAATTTCTTCTACAGATTCGCCGAATTTTTCTTTTACTTTTTCAACAATTAGTTCTTTGGTATTCATTAATCAGTTTGGAGAGTGTTCAAGTTCAGCAAGTGATCTGTTCTGAAAATCGCGTGCTCTGGTTTTCCCAATTTTTTCTTGAATTGTCATTAATGCATTTAATAAATTTTCCGGACGCGGAGGGCAACCGGCGGTATAAACATCAACAGGAAGAAATTGATCTATCCCTTGCACAACACTATATGAACGGTACATTCCGCCCGATGAAGTACAAGCACCCATTGCAATAACCCACTTGGGTTCCGGCATTTGATCGTAAATTCTTCTAACGACTTGAGCCATTTTATATGTAACAGTTCCGGCAACAATCATAAGATCGCACTGGCGCGGAGTAAATCGCATTACTTCGGAACCAAATCTTGCAATATCATATTTAGGATCTGCGGCAGCGATCATTTCAATTGCACAGCAGGAAATTCCCATCGGCATCGGCCAAACGGAACTCTTGCGAGACCATGCAACAATTGCATCTATTGTTGTTGTTAAAAATCCATCTTTTTGAAGTACAGCTTCTAATCCCATTTCAATCCGCCTTTCATATAGACATAAAGAAATCCTAATTCAAGTACTATTAAAAATATAAACATCGGTATAAATGCAAAAATTCCATGAACGGAGAAAAGTTTTTTGAATTCTACCGCCCATGGATAAACATAAATTACTTCGATATCAAAGATGATGAACATCATTGTAACGAGATAATACTTAATCGAGATTCTTTCGTGAGTTGAACCGACAGGATCTTTACCGCTTTCATAAGTCATTGTTTTTATTTTTGTCGGTCGCTGAGGTCCAAAAAGTGTTGAAGAAAAAACAACAATTCCGCCAAAAGCAGCGGCTACAATTAATACTAGAATTATCGGTATGTAATCAAGAATCATAAAAAACATTCATTTTTTTGCACGGGAAAAATAAACGAATTGAGGTTAGAAAGCAAAACGGAACTTAGAGTGTAGAATGATGAGTGTAGAGTAAAATGATTAAATACTCTTCACTCTACACTCTTCACTCAGGATAGAACATCAACTAATTTTTCAATAACAGTATCCAAATCCTCATAACTAATTACCAACGGCGGTAGCATACGTAATACAGTAGTCCCGGCAGGTAAAGAAAGTATTTTATGCTTAAGTAATTCTAGTATTACCGGTTGAGATTTATCTTTTAATTCTATGCCGATCATTAATCCGACAATTCTAATCTCACGGATTTTTGAGAGCTGATGTTTTTCTAATTTCTCTTTGAAATATTTTCCTTTTGCCTCAGCTTGTTCCCACAATTTATTTTCAAGCATGAAATCAATTGAAGCTATTCCCGCAGCACACGCAAGAGGATTGCCGCCAAAGGTTGAACCGTGCTTGCTTTTTTCAACTGTTATTTTATCAGAACAAAGTAACGCACCCATCGGAAATCCGCCGGCGATTGATTTTGCAAGCGTCATCATATCTGCTTCGATTCCAAGATACTCGATGGCAAACATTTTTCCGGTTCTGCAGAATCCGGTTTGTATCTCATCAATAATCAGAAGAATATTTTTTTCATTGCATAATTGCCGGATTTTCCGAAAATATTCCTTGTTGCCGATATTTATTCCGCCCTCACCCTGGATCGGTTCAAGAATGATTCCTGCTGTATCATCATCAACCGCTTCTGCAAGTTTTTCAAAATTGTTGAAAGGAACGAAAGAGAAACCCGGCACAAGCGGTTCAAATCCTTCGCGGTACTCTTTTTTATAAGTAGCGCTTAACGCACCCATTGTTCTGCCGTGAAAACCTTTCATTGCTGCAATGAATTTTGTTTTCTTGGTATTCAACCGTGCAAACTTTATTGCTGCTTCAATCGCTTCGGTTCCGCTGTTCGTTAGGAATGCTTTAGTTAAATTCTTGGGCACTATGCTGAAAAGTTTTTCTAAAAAGATTGCTTTAGTATCATTGTAAAAAGTATTAGGACAAGTAATAAGAGTTGCCGCTTGTTTGGAAATAGCTTCGACAACTTTATCATTAGCATGTCCGACATTTGCTACACTAATTCCAGCCGCCATGTCAATATATTCATTACCTTGATCATCCCATACGCGCGCTCCTTTTCCTCTAACTAGTACAACATCGCGGCGAGGATAAACATCAATTTCATATTGCTGGGTGATTGCTTTGTAATCTTTCATTGTATTGTAGTTCCTTTTCCATTTAGAGCATCTTTAATTGGATTTTCAGTTCTGCCGTCTGAAAGAATAACAGTTGTATCTCCCGACTCGAACAATTTTCTTAGAGCAAGAATTTTTCTTTTCATTCTTCCTTCAACTTTTTGTTCCATTTCTCCTAATTCAGCTTTTGAAATGTTAGAGATAAGTGATGAAGGATCGTTTTTGTCTAATAAAAATCCAGGCGCTTCAATCAGTGATATTATTTTTTCAGCTTTATATTCATTTTGAAGCAAAGCAATGATATCATCGTTCTCTGAATTGATTGCGAAATTATTTTCATCTATCAACGGAACGCTAAGAACAGGAGTGTAACCGTTATCTAATAACAAATCTAAGAGTTGCTTATTTATCGTCTTCGGTTTACCGGAAAAATCTCTTAGCAATAATGTTTTTCCGCCTTCTCGGACTTTAATTCCGCTGTTCCGTTTGCCTTGTATAACTTTTCCATCTAGGCCGGAAAGACCAACTGCATTAACTCCATTCTGTTGAAATAATTCGACAATTCTTTTATTCTTCAATCCGGCATAAGCCATCATAGCAAGATCAATTGTATTCTCGTCACTAAAAACAGAATCGTAACCAGATAATGACGTTACCACTTTTTTCTGAATATTTAATTTCTGTGCAAGCTCGTCTCTTAATGCATTTGCACCGTGAACAATAATAAATTTTTCTCTAAGTGCTGCAAGGTCGGAAATGATTCCGTTTAGGTTTATTTCTTTCCCTCCGCCAATCTTAATTAATAGCATTGAATCTCCGTTAATGAATTATTTTGAATCGGTACCCAATCATTTTCATCTGATAATTTTTCTGAACAGACAATTAACATGTTATCATTTTTTTTAAGCTTCATTGTAAAGTAGTCGTCATCTTCGTTGAAATGGGAATAGACATAAGCTGATCTCTCGTCTGTCAGAATTATATTCATAGCACGGATATAATTAGATTTATTTTTTATGATCTCTGCCCCTTTGCTTAAAGCGTCTTTGATGTTACCTTTATCAAATCTTTTTATATAATTGAAAATTTTTTCCGCACCGATCTTCCCTTCTTCCTTTATTTTTACGCCTCTAAGTTCGCCGTTAAAAATAAAAATATACTTGTCATTATAGAACGGCATATTATTTTCGACAACTATACCTTCATCTTTGAATGCACTTCTGGCATGTGCAATCAAGCGGTTTGATTCACTGAATTGCGAAAGATCATCTTCCCAAATCGGTTTTACATTTTTATAATAATTCCATTTTCCATTTTGAAAATATGCACACCCCCAGCCGTGTCCTTGAAACTCTTTACTATTCTTGGAAATCTCTGCAAACTTGTTAAGATACTCTGCACATGAAAATCTATTTTTTGAATTAACGTAAAGTAATCTGCACATATTTCAAATCTTGCTCATGCTCTTACTCATAATCTTAATCTCTGTTGAGTAAGAGTAAGATTATGATTAAGAGTAAGATTTTTAGATAGGATGAAGCCCCGGAAATTCTAATCCGGTTCGTTCATCAAAACCATTCATTAAATTAAATGCTTGAAGCGCCTGTCCTGCAGCGCCTTTCATTAAATTATCAATCGCACTTATAACAACAAGGCGATTAGAAAACTCATCTTTCTTAAATCCAATATCGCAATAATTTGTGCCGATCAATAATTTCGGTTCTGGATAACGGTAAATACCTTCACTCTCTTTAACAATCCTAATGAACGGCTCATTACCGTATGCATCGCGGTAAACTTTCCAAATATCTTTTTCTTGAAGATCGTTTTTCAAAAAAACATGACAAGTAGCAAGCAGCCCGCGAACCATATCTATCGCAGTTGCAGAAAAGTGAATTGTAAGTTTTTGTCCGAATGAAAGCTCTTGAAGCATCTCGGCCGTATGACGGTGCTGAGTCGGCTGATAAGAACGTACAACATTAGCCCTTTCCGGATGATGCGATCCTTCGTTTCCTTTATTACCCCCTTCACTTGATCCTACTTTAACTTCGATTACAGTTCTATCTAATTCAACTAAATTATTTTTATAAAGCGGATATAAACCAAGTATGCTTGCTGTAGCATTACATCCTGCACTCGAAATATAATTTGCTTTTTTCATCTCTTCGCGGTGAAGCTCGGGAATACCATAAACAAATTCGTTCAGTAAATCGGGACGGGCATGTTTATGTCCGTACCATTTTTCATATTCGTTAGCATCTTTTAAGCGAAAGTCGGCACTGAGATCAATAATTTTTGGCGCTAAATTTTTATATTCATCAATTTTATTTTGGGATCTGTTATGAGGCAAACATAAGAATAATAGATCGCACGGCTGCATCTCGTTTGCCGAAGTGAATTTAAGCATTGTAGTTTTACGTAAGTTTGGATGGATCTTGTAAACAAATTTTCCGGTATAGCTTTCAGATGTAACTTGATTTACTTCAACATTAGGATGAAATAGTAAAAGTCTTAGTAACTCTCCACCTGTATAACCGGAAGCGCCAATGATCGAAACTTTTAATTTCATTTTCTACCTTCAGCAACTTGTAAAATATATTCAACCATTTTCTGTGGAATGTTTACTCCGGTTGTTGTGATACTGTTTTTATATTCCATTGTATAGTTCACTTCGTTAACCATCAATCCTTGTGCAGTTTCAAAAACATCTATTGCAACAATTCCTCCTCCTACAGCTTTTGCTGCTCGAATTGAGATATCATTTAATTCATCTGTAACGGGACAATTAGTTGCGACACCGCCTCGTGCTGTGTTTGTAATCCAGTGAGGAGAAGTTCTGTAAATAGCGGCAATACATTTATCACCTACAACAAATGAACGGATATCTTTTCCTTTTTTCTCAACATACTTTTGTATGTAAAAGATCGAATGATGATATGAACCAAGAACTGCTTTATGTTCCAAGATTGCTTCTGCGGAATCACGGTCATTTACTTTTGAAAGCAATCTTCCCCAAGAACCTACAGCAGGTTTTAGAACTACGGGGTAACCCATCTCTTCAATTGTTTTAAGAGCAGATTCTTCTGTGAATGCTACTCTCACCTCCGGCTGTGGTACTTTATGGTCAGCTAATGCACATGAAGTTAAAAGTTTATCGCCGCAAATGGTTGCTATACTATATGTGTTAACGCATTTAATTCCGGCTGATTCAAATAATTTCAATCCATGCAATGCTCTTGAGTGGTTGATACATCGTTCAACAACAACATCAAGATCAAATTTATCTTTTCCGATATTAAATTTAATTTCACGATCATCTATCATTACTAATTCAAGTCCTTTTACTTTATTGAATTCATCAATAAGAAATTTTTCATCTTTTCTAATCAACGAATGAAGCATCCCGATTTTCATTTTTACTCTCCTAATTCAAAATATTTTAAAAAGGCAGAACCGAGAAAATTATCTCAGCTATTGAATGTCTTGTGATGTTTAACTGCATCAACGATATGTTTAAGTTCTGCAAGATCAACAGTACGACCGCGCTGACCAACTGATTTTACTTCTTTAAGAACATCCATTTGATGCGGTTCATCTAATGAGTTTTCATCAATCATTTTTAATGCATACCTCAAAGAAGCTATACCGGACATATGATCAAGCGAAAAATTTCTTGACCGTCCAAGAATTTCCGGATTCAAACTTTCATAGTGCATTGGATTGATTGAAGCCGCATGTGTATGAACGCCTGCACAATGCGTGAAAGCATTTTTCCCAGTGACCGGAAAGTTTGCTGGAATTGGAATCCCGGAGTGTTTACTAACTAAATCGTAAAGTTCAACTAGTTTTGAAAGATTCCATCTTGTTTCATTATAATCTACATTTAACACAACTAAAAGCGAAGCAAGATCAACTATACCTGCTCTTTCGCCCAAACCTAAAGCTGCTGCATCAATTATACTTGCACCGGCTCGATACGCATCTAATGCATTAGCAAGAGCTAAACCGCGATCGTTATGGCAATGTACAGCAATTCTTGGATGTAAATTTAATTTGTCTAATTCTTGAATCAATCGTGATATATAATCATACATACTTCTAGAAGTGCCTGGAACCATATAACCTGTTGTATCAGCAACACTAATAATATCTGCACCGGCTTCAACAGCAGCAGCGGCAGCTTTAACAACATTTTCAAATTGAGAACGAACCGTGTCCTCAGGAGTGTAACGAATTAATAAATCCGGTTTCTGTGATTTTGCATATTTGATAACATCAGTAATTTGTTTGATGGCAGAATCAAGATCTTTTTTAAACACAGTACTTAAGCGTTCATCAGAGACACAATAAAAAATTCCAAGGAATCCAACACCGCATTCAAGAGCAAGATCAACATCGCCCTGAAGTGAACGTGAGTGAGCACCAACTATTGCTTTGTATCCTTTTTGTGCAATTGATTTTACAGCGGCATGAATCTCCGGTGTAACCATCGGGTGACCTGATTCGATAATATCAATACCAATTTCCTCCAGCAGGCTTGCAATCGCAAGTTTTATATGTTTATCAAAATAAACACCCGGAGTTTGTTCACCTTCACGCAAAGTTGAATCTAATACCCAGATCAACTTACTCACCCCAGTCTTCTTCTTCTTGAGGAGCTTCTTTTACTTGAGGAGGATTGACAGATACGACCTCCAGTTCAGTTCCGCAATCGGGGCACTCAATTAACTCACCTTGAACTGCATCAGAAGCTAATTCGATCTGCACTCCGCATACCGGGCATTCTGTTTTCATTTTACTTCCTTCAATTTATAAAGTGTTGCAAAACTATGAAACTAATTTTTTCAATGCAATGATTTTGATGTGAGATTAAAAAAAATTAATCAGAAGGGTTGAGAGGTAAATTTTAACAAATTGATAAATGAATAATTATTCATAATGATGCAAGAAGATGCAGAGCAGATTTCGGCAGTCAGTTATCAGCTTTCAGCTTTTTGTTTTCGGTTGAATGGCAATACCTGAAAAGTTATTTTCGGTTGATATTAGTTTTTTCATCCAATCATTTTTGACTACATCATATTCTTGTTTGTATTTTTTACCAACCGGACCGGATGATTGATATTTTTCTCTTAATGGATTTACCTGTCTTCCGTTTTTCCAAAAACGAAAACATACATGCGGACCGTTTGCTAGCCCGGTGCTTCCGACATAACCAATAACTTGACCTTGAGAAACTGAAACTCCGCGGTGAATTCCTTTTGCAAAACGCGACATGTGTAAATATTGGGTTGTGTAAGTAGCGTTGTGTTTAACTTTGATATAATTTCCATTATCGCTTGTATAACTTGCTTCAATAACAACTCCGTTGCCGACTGTCATAATCGGTGTTCCAGTAGGAGCGGCGTAATCTGTTCCAAGGTGTGCTTTTGCTCTATGAAGTATTGGATGATAACGGTTCATGGAATAACGCGAACTAATTCTGCTGTATTTCAGTGGCGCCTTCAAGAATAATCTTTTAAGACTATTCCCTTTTTCATCGAAATAGCTTTCGCCTTTTTCTTTATCAAAGTAAAAAGCGAAATGATTTTCCTTATTGGAAAAGAAATTTGCAGCACGGATTTTTCCAACACCAACGGATTCTCCGTCAACAAGTATTTGCTCGTAAATAACTTTGAAACTGTCTGTAGGTTGAATTCTAAAGAAATCAATCTGCCATGCATAAATATCTTCCAGTCGTGCAGCAACTTGTAATTCAATATTTTTTTCTTGGAGTGTTTGATATAAAGAATTACTGATCACTCCTGAGACTGTTCTTTCTCTAATCGTAACCGGTTTTTGTTTTTTGTAAATATTAACAGAGTCGCCAATATCAAAAACAACATAGTTCACCGGATCCTGCACATAAACAAAATATTTAACTGTTTCTACAGAATCCCACTTTGCATAAACATACAATTCGTCATCGGCTCTAAATTTGCGAAGCGGAAATATATCGCGAGCCGCTTTTTCTATTTGATTGATTTTTTGCTGAGTTACTCCATGAGGGATCAAAATATCTGAAAGAGTTTGATCTGCATCTATTGTATCTCGTACTTCAATAAGGTTTGCAACACTTAGTCCAAATTGATTTGGTTTTAGTTCTTCGTTCTTAATTTTTTGTTCTTCACTCTTACAAGAATTGAGCGAAATTAAACCAATGGAGAGAAAAAATATTTGAGTATAAAAAAGAAACTTACTTCGCATTAGCATCTTCTCGCATTAAACCGAATAATGTTCCTTCAACATATTTGCAGTAAAGGAGGATATCGTTCGCGAGTATTTCAAAATGTATAATGCGGTTCATAGTATTATCCTTCTTCATAATTGTTCTTTATTTATTTTTATTTCTTCATAAGTTTTTAATTCTTTAATCAGCTTCTCACCTTTGTATTCATCCGATAGCTTTAATCTCCTCAACCCAATCTTGATATAGTCTTCTTGCAGCTCGATAGAAATTGATTTACGACCAAGTTGCTGTGCTACATATGCAGTTGTAAAACTTCCTGCGAAAGGATCTAATACTGTATCGCCAGGATTGGAACTTGCTTTGATTATTCTCTCCAATAGTGCGATTGGCTTTTGTGTAGGGTGGTTTTCATACTCATCCATTCTATAACGTACACGCGGAAATTCCCAAACATTACCGGGTACTTTTTTTGAATTATAAACTTGTGGTGGGTTTTTCCGGTAATCAATCAGCTTACGTTCAGCACCGGTTCTTGCATCAACCAGAATTTCATCAATATTAAAAGTGTAATTATTTTTATCCTTAACACAAAATAAAATTGGTTCATAGAGCGAGCCGTAATAATTTTTTGCTTGAACACCAGAGCTATCATAATACCAAACAATTCGAGAAAGAATATGTAACTTATCTCTTAAGAAAATATCAAAGTAAGGCATAAATTGTGTAGAAGTCATTACATATAAACTTCCACTTGGTTTTAGTTTTTTGATGCAAAGCTGTAACCAAGTATATGACCACTCTAAGTAGTCTGAATCATTTTCCCATTTATCTTTATGCCCATTGAAATTCTTACCAATGTTATATGGCGGATCAATAAAAATTAAATCAACAGAAGAATCTTTGATTTCACTCGCAAGTGCATCAATTGCATTGCCGTGAATTATTTTATGATATTTATTATCAAATATTTCCATAAATAAATTATGTAGTTAAAATTTATTACAAATGTGTCAGACAAAATCTATGAAAATCAATTGAGGTAGTAAACAAAAAAACACTTATCGGTTCGAACCTTTTATTCGTATTTCAAAATGTATAATGCTGTTCATTGTTTTTCTTTCTTAGATTAACTTTTTTATTATCTCAACCGAATTAATACCTTCTGCTTCTGCTGAGAAGTTTGGAATAATACGGTGACGAAGAACCGGGATTAAAAACGATTTAACATCATCAATCGCCGGTGTAAATCGTCCTTCAATAACTGCTTTCGTTTTAGCTGCTAATATCAAATATTGAGAAGCGCGCGGACCGGCGCCCCAAGCAACGTGTTCTTTTATAAAACTATGTTGGTTTTTTGTTGTGGGCCGTGTGTTGTTCACAAAATTAACAGCAAATTCAATTACGTTTTCAGCAACCGGAACTCTTTTAATTAAATTTTGAAAATTGATCAGCTCACCTGAACTGAGTACTTTTTTTAATTCTGGTTTGTAATCACTGGTTGTTGATTTAATAATTTCTACTTCTTCCTTAAAGCTTGGATAATCTAACCACAAATTGAACATGAAACGATCAAGTTGAGCTTCCGGTAAAGGATAAGTTCCTTCCTGCTCGATAGGATTTTGTGTAGCTAGTACAAAGAACGGTTCATCAAGTGTTCGTGTTACACCTGCGGCAGTTACTTTGTGTTCCTGCATTGCTTCAAGAAGAGCGCTTTGAGTTTTTGGCGGAGTTCGGTTGATCTCATCAGCTAAAATAATATTAGCAAAAACAGGACCCTGAATAAATCTGAATATACGTTTCTTAGTAACGGGATCTTCATCAATAATTTCTGTGCCTGTTATATCGCTGGGCATTAAATCCGGTGTAAACTGAATTCGGCTGAATTTAAGATCGAGAACTTCCGAAAGTGTTTTAATCAATAAAGTTTTCGCGAGACCGGGAACACCTACAAGCAGACAGTGACCTCTAGATAGAAGACTAATAAGAAGATCATTAACAACTTGATCCTGACCAATAATTACTTTTGCAATCTCCTGTTTGATTTGTTTTACTGAATGAGCTAATTGCTCAACAGTCTGTACATCATTTGTGTTTTTTTGATCTAACAATATTTTTCCTATGATTATACTTTATTTAATGAAAATATCTTTGTTTCTATAATTTAACATCCCAATAAATTTTATTTTTTAATTCATCCATCCACTTTGCATACAATTTTTGTTTCTTGTAATACTCAGCAATTCGTTTTATTTCCGGATAGTCAATATTTAAGTCTGCTTTATGAGCCGGAATTCTTTTTTTCAATTTAACAATATGATAACCGTAAACATTTCTATCTACTTCAAGTCGTTTTGGAAAACTTACCTCGCCTTCCTTTAATTTATAAATAACATCAAGAAGAGATTTGTCAAGCTGGCTCGTCTCAAACGTTCCAAGCTCTCCACCGAACTTAGCAGATTCTTTATCATCACTATACTGCCGTGCATAGTATTCTATATTATTTTTACCACGAACAATACTATCTCTTAAATCTGTTAAAAACTCAATTGCCTTTAGATCAGATTCTTCATCACTCTTAACTTTAATAAGAATATGTCTGCAATGGATTGATTCGCCGCGTCTTTCTAAAAGTTGAATTATATGAAAGCCAAAAACAGTTTCTACTACACCGGAAATTTGATTTGGAGCTAATGCAAATGCAGCCGCTTCAAACTCAGTCACCAACGCTCCTCTTTTAACGGAACCAAGATCGCCGCCTTGCGATGCGTTGCCGGTATCATTAGAATATTTTTTTGCAAGTGCAGCAAAATCAGCGCCTTGCTTAAGTGAATCCAACAAGGATATAGCAAAATCTTTTGCTTTCTTTTTTATACGTTCTCCTGTTTTAGGATTTTGGAAGACATGCTGTATAACAAATTTCTCCTGAACATCCGGCAATGAATCACGGAAAGTTTCAAAAAAATCTTCAACTTCTTTTCTTGTAGCATCAAGTTGGCCGAATTTCTTCTGCTGAAGCATATAAGACATTAATCCTTTACGAGTATCATCTTGGAGTGATCGTTTTATTTTTTCATACGGCATACCGTAAATTTGTTCAAGCCGATCACGCGAGCCATATTGCTGAATAAAATAATTCATCTGGTCTTCAAGGCGCTGTTTCACTTGATCATCAGTAACAGTTATCGAATCAAGTTCTGCCTGAGCAAAAAGCAGTTTTTCTTCTATCATTGCATTTAGAATCTGACGGCGTAAATTAACATCAGCCGGATTTAGATTCTTTTGGGCAGCTTCCATATTAGTTCTGAAATCAAGTTCTGATTGTAAAATGATTTCATTATCAACAACAGCAACAATTTTATCTATTGCTTGCTGTGCATTTATTACTCCGGCAATTACCAACAGGATAAAAAATATTTTCTTCATTCTAAATACCTCTCAATTTCCAAATTATGATCTGCGATTAATTTATCTATATACTCTTTTATATACTGACTTCTTTTTACAATTGATAATCTTTCTTTTACTTCATTCTTAACCATATCCAGCGGCGGGATAAGATCTTTACCAAGCTTTTCAAGAAGTTGAACAACTGTGAATTTCATCGGTTCCGTTTCTAAAACAACACTTACTTCGTTTACACCTAAAGTTGTGATAACGCGAAGCAATGTAGTCGGTTGGATCTGATATTTTAATAACAATTTTTGAGGATGTAATTCGATTACTGATTGATCATCACGATATTGATTTAATGCCCGATTCCATTCGGTTTCGAGTAAAGAATTTCTGAATTCAACCGCTTTATTATAATCGTTAAATTTAATTTCATTTAATCTGTAAGCATCATCAACCAGTTTAAAATCATCTTTATTGTTATCAAAATATTTTTTTATTTCGTCTTCAGTCGGTTCGATTCTATTCTCATCCACTATTTTCCTAATGAATAAGGCGGAAGCTAATTCTTTTTGAGTCCGGTCCAGCAATGATTTGAATTCTTTGTCATCTAATAATCCTTTATCAGCCGCTTCTTGAAATAGAATTTCGGTTTGTATCCAGTTGTTGATATACTCTTCTCTATATATCCCTTTATTACGTTCTTCCGTTAAAGCTAATTTTACATCATCTTCCGTTAATACGGACTTATTTACTTTTGCAATATGCTTGGATGGTTTTTCTTCTTTAGAACAACCATACTGAGTTAATGCAAAAGCAAAAAATATTATTATGTAATTATTGTTACTGCTTAAATGCTTTGCTAAGTTCTTCATAATATAGTTTTGGTTTATAAACTTTTTTAAGCTTATTCAAATATTCATCCTCCAGGCGTTTGCTTTCGCTTTCCTGTAATTGACTGCTTGCTTCTGCTTTTGCTTCATCAAAAGTTTTTATGCGAGCTGAATCGCGTTTAACTAGTTTTACAATTGACCAACCGTTATCAATTCGGAAAGGTTTGGAAATATCACCTAAGTTCTTCAATTCGTTTGATTGTTTTGATAATTCATTGATATCAATATTTACTAAACCGTGATAACCGGGAGTGTTATCATATCCGGTTCTTTGATTATACTTTGCAAACAAAGTATCATAGTTAGCATTTGACGCTACTAATGAATAACACTTGTTCATCAAAGAATCTGTTTGACAGTAGATCTCTTTGAACTCAACTCGATCTTTCCATTTATAGTTTTGTTTATTTTGTTCCCAAAAAGAATAAACTTTCGCACTGTCTATAGAAATTTTAGACCATACTTCTTCTTCAAGAATTTGGAATAAATAAATTCCTTTTTCGTATTCGTCAATCAGTTTTGCAAATTCGGGATTCTCATTATCGTATGTTAAAGCTTTTTCTTTGATCAATAAGTCGCCGGAATATATTTTCAGAGATTCATCAAGGATCAATGAATTAATAATCATATTTAAGCTAATATTACGTTTGATCATAAATGCGAACAAACTATCGCATGGATAAGATTTATTATTAATTCTAAAAAGCTCCTGGCTTCCAACTACTTTCTGCAGATTACTTTTCCAGTAACTCTCGGTGATTCTTGTTGTATCGCTGTTAGCCAATATCTTAGCAAATGTTTCTCCATTTAAGGAATACTTCAATTCCGTTTTTAATTTTTCCCCTAATTGTTCATAGTCTGTTTTATAACGCATCCGGTCGTAAATCGTTTTAAGTTCTTCTTTCTCTTGTTCGTAGGTTGGATATGAAAATTCGTCGGCTAATCTTATTAAGTGAAAACCAAATTGTGTTTTAACAATAGGAGAAATTTCACCTTTCTTTAGTTTGAATGCAGTTTCATCAAATTCTTTTACAGTACGTCCGCGTTGAATGGATCCGATAGAACCTCTCTGAATAGCGCTTCCTTTATCTTGAGAATATTTTAGCGCCATTTCGCCAAAGTCAGCTCCTTTTTTAATTTGTAATTCTATATCCTGAATTGTTTTGTATGCTTTGGCAGTATCGGTTTGACTTGTTGAATCAGCAAAAGGAATTAATATATGTTCAACTGCGATTGATACCCTACGTGGATGTTTTTCGGTAATTTTGATTATATGATAACCTGAACCGGAGAAAACTAATTCGGGATAAATTTTTCCTAGCTCTGTTCCATAGACAGCATCTTCAATAGCAATATTGTTTACTAAACCGGCAGTAAAATAGTAAACATCTCCGCCGTTGTTTTTTGAATAAGTATCTTTGGAATATTGTTTAGCTAGTGTTGCAAAATCTTCTCCGTTTTGAATACGCTTTATAAGCTCTTTACCCAATTCTTTCACTTTACTTTCGCTCATAGAAGAATCGGGAAGAAGAAAAATATGACTTGCTCTAAATTCAGTTTTTCTTTTTTCATAAAGCTTATGCATATTCGGTTCATATAATTTATCGTTTAAATATAGAGTAGAGCCAATATTCATTTTATAATCACGTAATTCTTTTTGCATATCGGAGTCTTTTGTATAACCACGTACTTCAGCATCGCGTAATTTTAATTTATAGTTAAGATAGAGATTGAGAAATTTTTGATAAGAACTCAACGAATCTGTTTTAACTTTTTCATATCCGCCAGAATTTCTTTCGTATGCCTTCTCAAAATCATCTAAATAAATTTTGTAATTGCCGTATTCTGCAACAACTATCCTCTGGTTTTGGGATGCGCATGAGATGAAAATAAATAATGGTAAAATGAGTAAAAGTAATTTCGTCCTATGCATTAGGAAACCTCCATTAGTGTGATTTTTTAGTGTGCTATTTTACCCATTGAGGGTTTGAAAATCAAGGAATGAAGCGGTTGTTCTTTAAATGCTAATGCTTCTTTCGCTGAGTTTTTATACTGATTGGCGCGGTATTGCGTTCCCAGAAAACACCAAATTCATATCCTTGAATAGTTTTATTTTTTTCTGCTTCTACGAGCCGTTTTTCAGCGATACAAGCATAAAATAAGTCTAATTCGATACCAACAAATGTGCGGTCTAACTTCTTGGCAACAACCGACGAAGTTCCCGAGCCAAGGAAAGGATCAAATACCAAATCCCCTTTGTTGGAACCGGCGAGAATTAACTTAGCAATCAGCTTTTCCGGCTTCTGAGTAGGATGAGGTGTGTTCTCGCCCATAGACCAGAACGGAACTGAAATATCATTCCAAATATTAGAAGGAAAAGTTAAACGGTAATCGCCATTCTTAAGTGAACTCCAATCTTTCGGTTTCCCATTTGAATCGCGATACGGGGCAAGAACTCTTCTGTTCAATTTAACAGTATCAGTGTTGAAAGTATATTTATTTGAGTTAGTGCAGAACCAAATATCTTCCGAATTATTCTTCCAATTTTTATTAGCGCCCCTTCCTTTCTCTCTTTCCCAGGTAATTCGGTTTCTAACAATAAAATATTTTTCCAGAACTAGAGGAATTGAAATCGAAGTATGCCAGTCCCCGCAAAAATAAATTGAAGCAGTAGGTTTCAAAATCCGTTTTAGTTTGGAGATAAAACTCTCAATCCACTCGGCATATTCAAGAACGGATCTTTCTTTAAATGAATTTGAATTAAATGTTTTAGTAAGATTATATGGCGGATCAATAATAATCAGATCAACAAATTTTTCCGGTAAAAAGTCTAAAACATCAAATAAATTTTGGTTGATAGTTTTATTAATGATTTCCGTAAGTGAAGTTTTGTTGTCCAGTTTTATTAATCGTTTAGAATAATCGGATATTTCTTTACGGCTTAATGTGATTGTTTTATTTCGAGGAGATTTTGGTTTATTCAATGTCTGTTATTTTTATTTTTAAACTTAACTTAAATGGAGCGCTGATTATTATGATTGTTTATGATTTATTATGATCATAACGAATCATAATCATCATAAAAATCCGTGTTCTATTCTTACAAAATCATTTTGCTGTTTTGCCTACTTCGATCGCTTCGTCTATTTCAATGATCTTTACTTTTCCTTCTTCCGGAGTATCAACAGCTAAGATCATTCCTTGAGATTCAATCCCAAATAATTTTGCCGCTTTAAGATTAGCAACAATTAAAATTTTCTTACCAATAAGCTCTTCCGGTTTATAGCTTTTCGCTATTCCTGCAACTAATTGACGCTGTTCATTTCCTAAATCAATTTGAAGTTTAAGAAGTTTATCACTCTTCTTCACACTTTCGGCGGCAATAATTTTTGCAACCTTTAACTTTATCCGCTTGAATTCATCAATTGTTATTTCTTCTATTGATTCTATTGGCTTATCTGCCATTGGTTCGAGTTTATTAATTTGTTCTTCTATCACTTTATCTTCAATTTTTGTGAATAAAATTTCTGCTTCATTAAGTTTTTGTCCGGGATGTAAAATTGAATCTCCGCATTTTGACCATTCAGTTGGTCTCGCATTCAGCATTTTCAAAATTTTAACACTAGTATTTGGAATTACCGGTTCAAAAATTACTCCAAGAGTGTAAATTGTATTCAAGCAAATATTGATTGTGGTTGCGCATTGCTCTTTATTTTTCTTTGAAGTTACCCAAGGTTCTGAGTCGTTAAAATATTTGTTACCGGCACGAGCAAGATTCATCATTTCGAAGATTGCATCCTTAATTTTAAAACGCTCCAATAAATCTGCAATCTTTTGAGGTTGAGATTTTAGATAATCAAGCATCTCTTCATCAATTTTTTGGAGATTATTTCTTTCCGGAACTTTACCATCAAAATGTTTGTGTGCAAAAGTAAATGTTCGGTTTACAAAATTTCCGAGTATATCGGCAAGTTCACCATTCGTCCGTCCTTGAAATTCCTTCCAGAAAAAATCAGTATCCTTATTCTCCGGTAGATTTGCCGCAAGTGTATAACGAAGAAGATCAGCAGGAAATAACTGAAGAAATTCTTCTAGATCAATTCCCCATCCACGGCTTTTAGAAAATTTCTTACCCTCAAAATTTAAGAATTCATTTGCCGGAACATTCTGCGGCAGAATAAATTTATCTTTGTTAGCATCGTTCCATGCCATTAAGATGGCGGGAAAAATAATTGTGTGAAAAACAACATTATCTTTTCCAATGAACGCAATATACTTCGTATCAGCACCTTGCCAATATTCTTTCCACAAATCCGGTTCACTGCGCTGATGAGATAATTCTTTTGTAGCTGAGATATAACCAAGAACTGCTTCAAACCAAACATAAAGAACTTTGTTTTCCACTCCGTCAAGTGGAACTTTAACACCCCAGTCAAGATCGCGGGTTATTGCGCGGTCTTTCAAACCATCATTGAACCATCCTTTGCAATATTGAAGAACATTATCTTTCCAACCATATTTTTCATTCATCTCATCAATATATTTCTTTAACCGGTCTTGATATTTTCCCAATTGGAAATAATAATGAGATGTTTCTTTCAATACAGGAGTCTGACCGCTGATCTTACTCTTTGGATTTTTCAATTCAGATGGATCATAAAGCGAACCGCATTTCTCACATTCATCACTTCGGGCTTCTTCGTTTCCGCATCGTGGACAAGTTCCTTCTACATAACGATCCGGTAAAAACATTTTTACTTTCTCATCGTAGAATTGCATCGTTTTCTTTTCTACAAGAATTCCTTGATCATAGAATGATTTGAAAAAAGATTGCGCTGTTTCATGATGGATTGGTAAGCTCGTTCGTGAATAAATATCAAAGCTCATTCCAAATTTTTCGAAAGCGGATTTGTTTGCATCATGGAAATGGTCTATAACTTCTTTTGGTGTGATCTTTTCTTTATCGGCTGTAATTGTAATCGGTACGCCATGTTCATCTGAGCCGCAAATGTAAAGGATATCATCGCCATTCAATCTTTTGTATCGAACATAAATATCAGCCGGCAGATATGCGCCGCTTAAATGCCCTAGATGAATATTCCCATTTGCATACGGTAGTGCTGAAGTAACTAAAACTTTTTCCTTAGCCAAGATTTAACTCAATATTGTGGTTTATTTGCGGGTAAATATAAGAAAAATAAGAGAAAGGATTGAGTGGAATGAAATATTCTTGCTCTCAATCTATAATGATTATAAGACTGAGAGCAAGAATAGTATAATTTTATCCTTCAAGACCTTTGTACATATCTTCAATTAAATCCTTGTATCGTTCTTCAACAAATTTACGTTTTATCTTAAGCGAAGGAGTAAGTTCACCGGTTTCGATTGTAAATGGTTTATCTAATATTGCAAACTTGCGAACGCGTTCAAAGTTGGCAAGTTTTTTCTGGAATTGATCAAGTTCTCTATCAAGTAGTTCATAAATCTGTTTCATCTCCACGAGTTCATCAATTGATTTGTATTGGATTCTATTTGCATCGGCATACTCTTTAAGTGCTTCATAATCCGGTACAATAAGAGCACTCACGAACATTCTGCGATCACCGATCAAAATAAATTGATCAATGTATTTGCTTGCCAAGAACATGTTTTCAATTGGTGTCGGTGCAATATATTTTCCGCCGGATGTTTTGAACAAATGTTTCTTTCTATCGGTAATAATTAAAAATCCTTCGGCATCAAAAACACCGATATCACCTGTGTAAAGCCAGCCGTCTTTAATTGTTTCTTCAGTTTCTTTTTTGTTCTTGTAGTAACCTTGCATAATGTTAGGACCGTAAGCTAGAATTTCACCATCCTTAGCAATTTTAATTTCAACACCGGGCATTGGTTTGCCAACTGTTCCAAATTTGTAATCATTTACTCTATTTGCAACGATAACCGGAGAAGATTCTGTTAATCCGTATCCCTCAATAACTAAAATACCGGCAGCTTCAAAAAATAAACCGAGTTCTCTTGCGAGTGCCGCGCCACCGGAGATAAAAAAGCGTAATTTCCCGCCGGTTTTTTCTCTTAATTTATGAAAGACTAGTTTATCTGCGAGTTTATGTTTGAGCGAAAGAAAAATTGGAATTGGATGACCGGATTTTTTTGCAACGCAGTATTCTTTACCAATTTCTATAGCCCAATTAAATATTTTCTGTTTCTTTTCCGGTTGTGACTCAACATTTCGTTTTATCTTACTATACATTCTCTCAAACAATCGCGGTACAGCAGTTATGATTGTCGGGTGAATATCTTCCATATTGCTTGCAATTTTTTCTATGCTTTCGGCATAAACTATAGTGCCGCCGCAAGAAAACGCAGTATAGTATCCGCCCATTCTTTCAAAGATATGGCAAAGCGGAAGGAACGATAGGAATATATCATTCTCTCCAATATCAAAAATTTCATGTGCTGCTTTTATATTGGATACAATATTTTTATGAGTCAGCATTACTCCTTTAGGTACACCGGTCGTACCCGAAGTATAAATAATTGTGCAAAGCTCATTCTCTTGAGTGAGTTTAGAACTCTCTTTAAAATAATTCGGATGATCTTTACCGAACTCCATTCCTTTTGCCTGAACATCCGAGAAATTGAAAACATCTTTTTCTGTTACTTTATCTTCATTATTCATTATAACTATGAACCGTAGAGTTTTACATTCATTCCTCACCTTCAATACTTTATTTAGCTGAAATTTATTCGATACTACTATTCCAACAGATTCCGAGTTGTTAAGACAAAACTCTATTGTTTCTGAAGTGGAGATCGGATAGAGTGGAACATCAACACCGCCAAGTCCAAGAACAGCCATATCGGAATAAACCCACTCGGGACGGTTCTCTGCTATAATAGCTACCTTATCGTTCCGTTTAACACCCAATGCAGCAAGACCTAATGCTAAGTTTTCTGTGTCTCTATAAACTTCATCATACTTAATTCCTAACCACTGATCATTAGCTTTATATTTAAGTACCGGCCTTTCTTTCCCCCTTCCAAAATCCTGAGTAATAATTTGAAAAAGTTGTGGGATTGTTTTGAAGTCTTTATAGATTGGCATGAATATCTCCTTTTTAAGTTGCGGTTCAAGATAATTTGAGGTCGGATAAAATGCAATAATGAGAGACTAACTATTTTTAATGAAAGTATTTATAAGAAGACTTTTGGTCGGAATTGATTCGTTATTGTGCCCAGATTTCTCCATTAACAACAGGAGTTACACAGATAAGCGGTTTTTCCGGCACATGGAGTTTTTCAAATATCTCTTCAAACAATTTGTATTGTAATCCTTGAGATTCGATTTTAGAGAATTTTTTGTAAGACATGAATTCGCCATTCTTATTCTGCGGCGCATTAAAATGAAATGAAGTACTTAGATCTTCCTTTGCGCGTCCTTTTAGAAATTTTATTTTTTCTTCGTCGCTTCCTTCCATTTGATATGACTTTGCTTTGAAGGCTGTAACAAAATTATTATCAATGATCAGATAAATATTTAGGATGGTTTCCAATAAAAATCTTATTTAGTTATAGTTTTGTTTTTCAGTACAAAGATCATTAAGAATGTTGCAAAAACAAATGCAAGTTTACACAATAAACTATCAACTGCTGTTAAGAATGTTGGGATCGCTATTGCAAGAATCATAGACGGAATGAATGTGAAAAGATACCCGAATAGAAATGTACGAGTGAGAGTTTTTTGGAGCGGATCGGTTTCAGCGCCCCATTTCTTGTTAAGGATGATCATTGAAAAAATAATCGGTAAGTAATAGAATATTCCATACAACTCTCCTAGCGGGTAATGATAGGATGCATACAACACCGTACATTTTGTAACTGCAAATTGATCAACAACAAAAAGGTAATAAATGATGAAGAATAATGCCGGAATGAAAACAAGTTTGCTGTATTGAGATTCTTTTACAGAGAATTTAATTACAGTATACAATCCAAGCGGCGGAAGAAGTGATATATCTAAGAATGCGAGATATATTAATATTTGCTTCTGCAAACCTACAAAGCAAATCAAGAACTCGATGAACTGATAACCGAACAAAAGGAAAATCATCCCAATGACAAGTTTGTTAATTGAGTTTTTCTCTGAAAAGATCAGCATGTTGATAATGTAAAGTAATTCAACACAAGCGATCAATAAAGAAATTATGCCGTCTAGATTCATGATGTAACTCTTAGTTTTTTAAAATCTATTTGTTGTTGTTAAACCAATCAGCATATAATTCCGGTCTTCTATCTCTCATGAATAATCTCTTTGCGTGAGACTTGCTACATTCACTCAAATCAATATCGCAAATCAAAATTTCTTCCGTACCCAAACCGGCGCGCGTTATTACTTCTCCTTCCGAATTACAGACAAATGATTCTCCTGAGAAAGTTAAACATTCTTCTTCTCCCACACGATTGCATAATGCAGTAAAATATCCGTTCTGAAATGCGGCTACTCTCATCTCTGCTTCGTATAATCCTTCCGGCCATTCGCCAACAGAACCTGCTTGCGGAATAAATACAATCTCAGCGCCGTTTAATGCCAGTGCTCTCATGTATTCCGGGTAATGACGATCATAACAAATGGCTACACCAACTTTTCCATATTTAGTTTCGTAAACCGGCGCGCCGCTATTACCGGGTGTGTAAAAATCTTTTTCATGAAAGCATGCGTAATCCGTAATGTGAATCATTCTTGTTGTGCCAAGAATTTTTCCGTCTGTATTAATTACGGGTGATGAATCGTAAGTAGCGTCTCCATCTTTTTCATACAGATTCAAAATGATAACAACATTTAACTCTTTAGCAAGTTGTGAAAAAATATCTGTCGTAAGCCCGGGGATTGTCTCCGCAATATCTAATGGTTTTTGTGCAGATGATCTTTGCGGGAAGAATGGGATAAACGCCAATTCCGAAAATGAAATGATCTTTGCACCAGACAGTGCAGCTTTTCTAACCGCTTCAATTCCATTTTGAATATTTTGTTCTTTACTGCTTGACGATTTTTGTTGAACTAAGGCAATTTTCATTAAACACCGACCCGTATAAAATCTAAATAGCTAATCAAATTTTAGAAATAGTTTTTTCATAATCTGTATGAGATCCTATCCAAAACCAGATCAAAGTTTCATCTTCTTTTATACCAAGTGCACGCCATCCCCTATTTATTCTGACAGAGTAAATTGGTTTGCTAGGATGTACTTGTTTGAATCTTATGCTAGGATGCAATGGATTACTCTGCCATTTCTCAAAAACCTTTTTGGCAGAAACCTGAATTTGTGGCGGAAGTTGATCATACAATTTTCGAAACGACTCAGTTGTGTAAGAAATCATTATTATTTTACTATTTCAATGGCTTGGTCATGCCGCTCTGATATTCTGCAAGCGCTTCTTTAGCTAGTAATTCCAATCCTTTTTTTGATGCAAGAAATGATTCTTCCCACTTTTTCTCATCGGATATTTCTTCAAGAATAACAGCAGCTATTGAATCTTGTTCAGTTCTCGACAACTTTGAAATTTCTTCAACTGCCTTTTCTAATAACTGGGTCATATTTGATCCATATTGTTTGTAAATAAGTTAACTGATACATAAACAAACTGCAATATCAGTTTGGAATTCCAATTAAGTAAATTATTACGAATACTTTGTTTAACACTTCTGACTATTTCTATTTCAGTCCGCTGATTTCTATAATTTCTACAATTGTTCCCCACATATGAATGCTTGCCATATCTTTTTTTTCTACATACTTAAAGGAGATTCGTTTACCATCAACTTGAAATTCTTTTGAAAGATTAAGCGGGTCAAGATTTTTATTATCATCCGTTGTGATTCCGTAAAATCCGCCTTCAAGAGAAATATACTTTACTGTTCCGATAGCAGAAATTGATTTCATGTTTTCAGACTCTGTTCCGAGACATGTAATTGCAATGAATGAAAGGATTGTTATAATAATAATATTTTTGATAATGTTTTTCATTTGTGTAATGATCAAGTTTATGTCAATTTTCAACCTCCCCCATGTCCCCCTCCTTAGTAAGGAGGGGAAAAAAAGGGGGTGATCAAAAATATTATTTTTTTGTACCAATCATTTTTTCAGGACGAACAACTTCATCAAATTTTTCTGCAGTTATAAGACCGAGCTCAAGTGCAGCTTCTTTCAAAGTTTTATTTTCCTTGTGAGCTTTCTTGGCAACTTTCGCTGCATTATCGTAACCAATAACCGGATTCAAAGAAGTAACCAGCATCAATGAATTTTCGAGGTGTTTCTTGATATTGATTTCATTGGCTGTAATGCCTTCCACACAATGTTCGCTGAAACTTTCGCAAGCATCGGCAATTAATTTTATTGATTGAAGAACGTTGAATGCTATAACCGGCATGAAAACATTAAGCTCAAAATTTCCACTTGAACCCGCAATGTTTATAGTTACATCATTCCCGAAGACTTGAGAACAAACCATCGTCATAGCTTCGCATTGCGTGGGATTAACTTTCCCGGGCATGATAGAACTGCCGGGTTCGTTTTCCGGTAAAGAGATTTCACCTATTCCGCATCTCGGTCCGGAACCAAGCCAACGGATATCATTTGAAATTTTTAATAACGAAGCAGCAAGAGTTTTTAACACACCGCTCATTTCTACTAAAGCATCTTTTGCAGCCATCGCTTCAAATTTATTCGGCGCTGTTTTGAACGGCTTTCCGGTAAGTTTAGAAATTGTTTCTGCAACTTTAACTGCATAATCAGGATGAGCATTTAATCCAGTACCGACAGCAGTTCCGCCAAGAGGAATTTCGTATAATCTTTTTAATGAATCGTTAATACGTGCTAACCCGTTTGTTAATTGCTGGGCATAACCAGAAAATTCATCTCCAAGTGTAAGTGGAGTTGCATCCATTAAATGTGTTCTGCCGATTTTGATTATGTTCTTAAATTCTTTTGCTTTTGCATCCAATGAATCGCGCAACTTTGTAACCATAGGAATTAACCGGCGGTAGATCTCTTCTACCGCTGCAACATGAATTGATGTTGGGAATGCATCATTAGTGGATTGAGCTTTGTTTACATCATCATTCGGATGGATCGGTTTTTTACTTCCCATAACTCCGCCCGCTATTTCGATCGCACGATTGGAGATAACTTCGTTTGCATTCATGTTCGTTTGAGTACCGCTTCCGGTTTGCCAAACAACTAAAGGAAAATGATCATTCAATTTTCCTTCGATAACTTCATTAGCTGCTTTTACAATCAAATCAAGTTTGTCCTTAGGTAAAATTCCTAATTCATTGTTAGTGATTGCTGCAGCTTTTTTTACAATACCAAGCGCTCTAATCATCTCAGCGGGAAATCTCTCTCCTCCGATTTTAAAATTCATTAACGATCTTGCTGTCTGTGCGCCATAATACTTATCAACGGGGACTTTCATTTCACCCATAGTATCGGTTTCAATTCTGTATTCCATTGTATTCTCCAGGTTATTTTATTTGCATGAACAAATTAGGTGAATGAGTTTTTATTTGCAATCCGGTTGGTAGATATTGGATACTGGATGCAGGATATTTGATTCTGGATGTTAGATTGAGAATTGTTATTAGTTAATTTCAATTCCTTCTTTTTTAACAATTCCAATTAATGGCGAGTAATCGTCTTCTAAAAAGCGCTTCAGACCAACAGCGTGAGGTTCAATTTTATAATCGGAAATTTCAGTAGCTCTCCAGATTTTTCCAACATATTTCAATTTGTTTTCATCAAACAATGAAGAAACTATCATAACATCAATATCACTATCTTGTTTAGCTGTTCCACGTGCTTGACTACCAAAAAGGAATGCTAAATCAATTTGAATATTGTTTCTACGCAATTCGTCCAAATATAGTTTTACAACATTTATAACAGCTTGACTAACCATTCAACACATTCCTTTGTTTTTTTCAGAAGAACATCTACATCGTTATTATTTGGAATCTCTAAAAAAATTTCCGGATATCTGCCTTCGAGATTAAAATCATTTATTGTTCCTAGAAAATCCATTGTATCTTCACTTGATTTAAGGTTAGTTTTAGAAAGCAAATAAAGAAGTTCATGCGCTTTAGGAGCGAAATCATTCTGAGTTTTAACAAAATGCGCTTTCAACAATTTTTCGATTGTTAAATGGCAGAAGAACAAACATTCACGATATTTTCCTTTTTCAAAAAGAATTTCTGCAGTCTCCATATTATCGAGTGCAGTCGTTTTCCAGTACACTATTTGTTTCTTTTCATCAAACATATTTACTCTTCCACAAAACTTTCGACTCTTCGTGCACCAACATAACGCTTTTTATAATAAGCTGCTTCAAGCGATGATACAGTAACACCAAGTGAGCGGCTTGCATGAGCAAATTGATTTTCACCAAGATAAATACCTACATGACCCGGAAAAGATCTTTTGGTAGTATTGAAGAAGACAAGGTCGCCGAATTTCAATTCATCCATAGAAACTTTTTCTCCAGCAGAATATTGTTCACGTGCTGAGCGTGGGATTTCGATTGCTAGAGAATTTTGAAAAACCTGTAAAGTAAAGGCAGAACAATCCATTCCTTTTTGTGTATTGCCGCCATACTTGTAAGGTGTTTCTAAAAATTTAATAACTTCAAATAACACTTTCTCTCGTGGTGTTAATGCAACATTGAATGTTTTTAATTTTTCAAAGTGAGATACAAAATTTGTTTTATCAACAGGATTTTCTTCAACGGGTGCTTCATCAAATTCATCAGAAGTATCTGCCGGTAAATCATTAAAAACAATTCTCTCGTTTTTAGGTGTTGTGCGTGTAGATCTTTTTGTTGTGTCGGCTTTTTCAAAACGGGGATTGGGATTAATTGTTCTACCATTTTTACTTTGACCGAATCTTTGTGTACTAGACGAGGATGAGCAGCCGCTGAAGATCATAAATACAAGAATTGCACAAAAAATTTTTTTTAAAAGTCTGTTGAGTAATATAATAAGCATACTCAACCTAGGTAAGATCTTAAATTTTTACTGCGAGTTGCATGGCGTAATCTTCTAATTGCTTTTTCTTTTATTTGACGAACACGCTCACGAGTAAGATTAAATTTTTCGCCAATCTCCTCTAGCGTAAGTGAATGTTCTTTATTCAAACCAAAATAAAGTTTTATTACTTCACCTTCTCTTTCAGAAAGAGTAGAAAGTGCCCGTTCAATTTCACTTCGAAGAGATTCCGACATTAGTGTGAAATCCGGTGATGGCTGTTCTTCATTTTCAAGAATATCAAGCAGCCGATTTTCGTCACCTTGATTAAACGGCGCATCCATTGAAACAGCGCGGCCTGCAATTTTCAGAGTATCTGAAACTTCACTAATATCCATATCAAGTTCTTGTGCAAGTTCTTGCGCATTCGGTTCACGTTCATATTCCTGCTCAAGATTGCTGTAAGCTTTCCCGATCTTGTTTAATGCACCTACTCTATTTAAGGGCAAACGCACAATTCGTGATTGTTCAGCCAATGCTTGAAGAATAGATTGACGAATCCACCAAACAGCATAAGAAATAAATTTGAATCCGCGCGTTTCATCAAATCTTTTTGCGGCTTTAATTAATCCTAGATTACCTTCATTAATCAAATCACCAAGAGAAAGTCCTTGATTTTGATATTGTTTAGCAACCGAAACAACAAACCGTAAATTTGCTTTTACTAATTTTTCTAACGCTAACGAATCATTTTTTCTTATTCTAATAGCTAATTCTATTTCTTCATCCGGTGTTAATAGATCAACTTTACCAATTTCTTGAAGATATTTATCTAAAGATTGACTTTCTCTATTCGTAAACTGTTTTGTGATTTTCAAGATTAGATCTCCCGCTAGGATTCTAGATTAATTGAATCAACAATTCCAACGATTGAAGCATCAACCGGAGCCATATCAACATCAAGAGGTATTACAGCTTCGCTTGCTGTTACGTAATAGATTATTTCTCCCGTCCCGGCTCCAACCGTATCTAAAGCAATAATCGGTTCTCCAATATTTTTTCCCTCGGAATTAATTGGCTGGACAAATTGCATTTTATAGCCGGTAACAGCTTCATATTTTCTTGTTGCCCAAATAGTCCCTATGATTTTACCAAGCTGCATCAGAGCACAACCGTTTCTTTTTGTTTTTCTTTAATTGAGATATCAAGTTTATCAACAATAGCCATAATCACAGCATCCACGGGTTTATTTTTTGTAAAAGTTGTTTGGCGGGCGGAACTACCTTGTGCAACAATGACTATTTCACCAACTCCGGCACCAACAGAATCAACGGCAATTACTGTTGCTTCTTTTGGTTTATATTCCAAATCAATGTGACGAACAATTAAAAATTTGGCACCGACAAGATTTTCATCTTTACGCGTTGACCATACAGTTCCAATAACTTTGCCGAGTATCAAATTACCCTCTCAATTCTAATGATGTAATTATTTTTATTCTGCTCTCATTATATCTGTAACTATCGTTTGTAAAAATAGGAAGTTTATTGTTTTTTGCAACAGAACAAACAATCGCGTCGCGTGTGGTCGCAACTTTATTAAAAAAATCTGTAATGGTCAAACTATATCTCGGATGAATACCTAAAACTTTCATGGCACGCATAACGGAATCAACACCATGTTTCTCAAGCGGATCGGAAGCATAAAAATATAATTCGGATGCTTGTACAACAGAAGTGAAACACATTCCTGTTGACATAGCGGCTTCAAGATCAGATAAAGCAGAATCATCTTTTTGAGTAAGATAATCTACAAAAATATCTGTGTCAATCAAGTATTCAATCTTATTTGGCATGTGGGAGAAATTTACTCTTAAAACTTGTTGTACGAAGGACACTCTTGCAATTCAAGAAGTCGTGAATGATTTCATCCGGCAATGATTGTAATAACTTAATTTTTTGGAATAGTGTTTTGTCCTTGATTTCATTGGGTATATTGCTTGTAACGATTTTTTTTATTCCTTTTTTACTCATTTAAGAAACTTGTTCCTTTCAAATCATTATTGATCTTAAAATAATGTGCAACAGTTTGCGCGACATCAGAAAAAGTTTTACGTGTACCTAAATTCTTACCTTGAATATTTTTTCTATAATAGAGAAGCGGTACATATTCCCGTGTATGATCTGTGCTAATATCAGTTGGGTCATTACCGTGATCTGCGGTTAGGATTAAACGGTCTGTTTCATCAAGATAATTTACGATCTCTGGTAATCGTGTATCAAATTCTTTAAGAGCGTTGTGAAGTCCTTCGGGATCGTTTCTATGGCCATAGTAAACATCAAAATCCACAAGATTGGTGAAAATGAAAGATCCTTTAACATTTTTTGCTGTCTCGATAATCTTTTCAATTCCCTCTTGATTAGATTTTGTTTTCAGTTTGTGTTTTATCCCCTTGTAGTTGAATAGATCATTTACTTTCCCGATTGCATAGGTCTCTATTCCTTCATTCAAACAAAAATCCAAAATTGTCGGTGAGGGCGGATCAAGAGAAAAATCTTTTCGATTTGTTGTACGGGTATAATTTCCTTCTGTCCCAATAAATGGTCTAGCTATAATTCTTCCAACGGCGTCTTTACCGACTAAAACTTTTTCGCGTGCAATCGTACAAATTTCGTAAAGTTTATTTATGGGTATTACTTCTTCATGAACCGCGATTTGAAAAACTGAATCTGCGGAAGTGTAAACAATCGGATAGCCGGTTCTTTCATGTTCTGCACCAAGGTCTTTAATAATTTCTGTTCCCGAGGCGGCATAATTACCAAGAATATTTTTCAGACCGGTGGCATTTAAAAATCTGTTGATAAGTTCTTGCGGAAATCCATCAGGATAAAACGGAAATCCAATCTCAACTTTTAACCCGCCTAATTCCCAATGTCCGGTTGTAGAATCTTTTCCCGGAGAGATCTCTGATAACTTTCCATACGAAGCTAATGGTTGGTTTTGTGCTTGAATACCAAGGATGGGATTAATATTTCCTAATCCAAATTGTTCAAGATTAGGTAAATTCAAACCGCCGAGACGATTTGCCATATTGCCAAGTGTATTGCTTCCTTGATCAGAATAATTTTTAGCATCGGGCAGTTCACCAATCCCGACACCATCGAGAACTATAACAAAGAAATTGTTCACAGGGTACTTTCGAATGTTAGCTGATACTTTTTACCGTGTTGCCGCCTTTTTCTAATGCTTTTTTAAGTGCAAGTTCCGCATTAGATAAGATCTCTTGAACATCGGTTTTGTTTGTTGTTGAAGCAACTCCGATCGAAACAGTAAATGTTGTTTGCTTAGAAACTATAGCAATCGGTTTGCGGGCAATTTTAATCCGTATTTTTTCCGCCCATAGAAAAACATCTTTCGGTGACATATTGAAAAAATATACTGCAAAAACTTTTTGGCTTAATCGCCCGATTAAATTTAACGGTGTCATTTCATCTTTAATGATCTGTGAAACTACACGTACAATTTTAGGGAACGGATCGCTTTCAAATAATGAATCTTGTTCCAGAAATTCATCAATTTTGATCATTGCAATTGCACCTTGAATTCCTAATTCTTTACTGCGGACAAGATCAACGGTAAACCGTTCGAGGAACGAATCATAATTCAAAGTTTTTGTTTCTGCATCAACTGAAAGCAAACTTTTTAGAACACTAATGGTTGAATACGAATGAAGTATGAAAGCAAATATCTTCGTTGCGTTCTTGATAAAAGTAACTTCATTATTTGAATAAACATTTTTTTTCAAACTTTCGAAGCACAGAACTCCAAAGTTTTGCTCATCATAAACTAAAGGAATTGCTAAGAAAGAACCATCGAAACTAACATCTTCACTTTTTGCAAAGCGAGGAATTTCTGAAATTGAAGTATCATCAATCTTAACAGGAGTTGCACTTAATATAGCTCTTCCGATCAAAGTTCCGGAAAGATCAATTTCTAAATTTTCACCGACATACTTTAAGGAAGTTTTATTAATAATCTTTGAAGTCTTAAATTTATGTTCCGACGGATAATAAGAAACAAAAGTAAAAGAATCCCAATCTATTAACCCCTGGACTGCATTCTCAATAGTTCTATGAAGATCGGACTCAGATTCAATTTTTTTATCGTGACTCAACATGTTAAGCAAAGTATTTAATCTCATCTCTGCTTGAGATTCGGAAAATTTTTCTTCGAATAATGTTATTATGATTGAAATGACTCGAACAATTCTGCCGAGTGCATAAACTTGTTCAATTCCGAACGCATCATTTACTTTAGAATCGAGAACAAGAATACCGGTTAATGATTTACCATAGAATAATGGCACACCGACAAAACTCTTAATTCCCTGTGGGGCGCTGTAATATCTTATCACATCTATTTCAGCATTTGAAGAAATGTCAGTCAATAACTCGGGTTCTTCTTTTTGGACAATCTTCCCGAGTATATCATCTTCAAGATCATATTTTTGTTGTGTAATTTGAGATGAACTTGTTACATAACGTTCAAGCGTTAATCGTTTTCTATTTTTATTGTACCAGAAAAAAGCTGCTGTGTGAGCCATGAAAGAATCTTTTACTACACTTAAAATTTTTTCAAGAACAAAACCGAATTGTTCATCATGATTAACGTCTTCCGGAAGCTGTTCGTGAACAATCTTTTCAAAATTTTGTTTGAAGTCAGGCGGCTTAAAAAGATCTTTATTGCTACGGTTAATACCCGAAGCAAAATTATCAGCTGTAATTACTTCAATATTTTTTGTCGGAGAAATTATTTTGAAATCTTCACCGGCATCTGTTCCATATCGGTACTGCTCATTTGCTTTATCTTCTTCAAAAAGATCTGATTGCAAATCAAAATCAGTTTCAATTGAATTATTTTTCATGGAATCGCGCAGGAAAATAATGAATCCTGAATAAACAAGAAGAATAACACCGGAAATAATTTTGAGGGTAAAATCATCGGTAAAAAATGGAATTACTACAAGAATTGGAATAAATAAGAAAATGAAAATTCTCTTTCTGATTTTTTCTGTAATTCCCATCCGTCCTTCTTAAGATCTAGTGAAAGAAATATGTCCTAAATTATTATTCCTTACAACTTTACATTCAATAATAAGAAAGATTTAAGTGATTTTCATATAAGGAAGAGAGAGGTCAACAACTTTACTACTTCTTTTTTACCGGTACCTTTAATAGTTGAATAGAAAAGCATATTCTCGCCGTATATGAGCTCCGGGAAGAATTTATTGATTTGCTTTTGTGCTGAAGCCAGTTCGGATTGTTTTAGTTTATCAGATTTGTTCAGAATAATAAAATACGGGATATTCTGTTTGTGCAGGAATTCATTTAGTTCGATATCCAACTGCATTGGATCATGGCGGCTGTCAATTATATGAACAGCAAGATCAATATTTTTATTAAGTGAAAAATATTTTTCCAGCAAATACTGCCATGCGTCCCGTTCACTTTTTGAAACCCTTGCATAACCAAAACCAGGTAAGTCTACTAAAAAAAATTTATTTTCTACTAAATAGTAATTAATGGAACGTGTTTTACCCGGGTGAGAAGAAGTCTTGGCTAATTTTGTATTAAACAAGGAATTAATAAATGAAGATTTACCCACATTTGAACGACCGCAAAGAACAACCGTAGATAAATCTTGTTTCGGTAATTCGTTTAGATTATAAACCGGTTTTATGAATTCAATTTTTTTCATAGAAACAAAAAAGAGTAACCGAAGATCGATTACTCTTTTCAAAATAATTTATGATTTATCTTATCAACTGCCTTTTTTCTGCGGAGTTTTTGTAGTTTTAATTTTTTTCTCTTTTACATCCGGTTTTTCTTTAGGCGATTTTTCTCTTTTGGATTTTGGAGCTGATTTCTTTTTCAGTTTTTCAGCTTTCTTTTCTTCTGCTTTAGTTTCTTCTACTTTTGAATCTGTAGGCTTCTCTTCATCTTTAGTTTTCTTTGGTGCTTTAGGTTTTACTATTCCACTGAAATCTACTAATTCAATGATTGCCATTTCAGCGCCATCGCCTTTCCTTCGTCCTAAACGAACAACGCGAGTGTAACCACCTGCTCTATCACCAATTTTAGAAATAATGTCTGAAAATAATCCTGACACAATTTCTCTATCGTTAATTTGTGCGGAGACATATCTTCTTGTATGAACAGAATCTGTTTTTGCTTTTGTTATTAGAGGTTCAACAAAACCGCGCAGTTCCTTAGCTTTTGCTGTAGTGGTTGTAATCTTTTTGTGCTTTAATAAAGATGCAGCTAATGATCTCAATAATGCAAGTCTGTGACTTGCTGTTCTGCCTAATTTTCTACCTTTAACTCTATGTCTCATTCTTTAACCTTCTGGAAATACTAGTTGTTTTCTGGTTTATCTTTTATATACTTGTCAACATCCATACCGAACTCAAGTCCGTAATTTTCAACGATCTCGATCAACTCAGCCAAAGATTTTCTTCCGAAATTTCTAAACTTAAGCATTTCGCTTTCATCTCTCTTAACAAGATCGGATAAGTTTTTGATGTTTGCAGCTTTTAAGCAATTATGTGAACGGACACTCAACTCAAGATCGTCAACATTTGTTAAAAGAATCTTTTTGATTCTTTCTGCTTCAGCATCTTTTTCATTTTCAACTTTTTCTTCTTCAGGCTCAGCATCAAAGTTGATGAATATTTGAATATGATCTTTCAATATTTTTGCTGAACCGGAAAGAGCTTCTTCCGGTGTTATTGATCCGTCAGTATGAATATCAATTGATAATTTTTCATAATCATTTTTTTCACCGATACGTACGTTTTCAACATTGTAATGAACATTAATGATCGGTGTAAATATCGAATCAATCGGGATTGTACCAATAGTCATTTCCGGAATTTTCTGTTCATTGGAAGGAACATATCCTTTTCCAATTCCGAACTTTAATTCCATATTTAACTTTGCATCAGAGTTCAAGCGCGCAATGTGAAGATCCGGGTTTAATATTTCAATATCCGGACAAGCTTTTTGAATATCTCCGGCTCTAAATTCTTTTGAACCGTTAAAAGTAATTTCACAACCGGTAACTTTCTTATTAACGATTCTCATTCTTACTTTTTTCAAATTAAGAATAAGTTCTGTAACGTCTTCAACTACACCGGGAACTGTTGAAAACTCGTGTAAGACTCCCTCAATCTTAATAGCAGTTACTGCAGCTCCGGTAAGGGATGATAACAACACTCTTCTTAAAGCATTGCCTAATGTAACTCCAAAACCTCTCTCAAGAGGTTGGATCAGAAATCTTCCAAAATTTTCTTTACTTGAAGATTCGTCGAGAACGACACCATCGGGCATCTTTATGAATGGATAACTCATTTAGTATCCTCTTTATAATTTTATAATTACTTAGAATACAACTCAACAATCAATTGTTCGTTTGCATTCAATGGAATATCTTCTCTTTCAGGAACATTTAAGAATGTACCGGATAGAGTAGCTTTATCTACTGACAACCAACTGTAGACGTTGTCTTTTGTTCTTCTTAAGGAATTGTGAATAGCATCAAGCTTTTTACTTTTATCTCTAACAGAAATTACATCGCCGGAAGAAAGTGAGAATGAAGGAATATTAACAATTTGCCCATTAACGGTAAAGTGCCTGTGAAGAACTAATTGACGGGCAGATTTTCTTGAAGGTGCAAACCCAAGACGGAAAACTGTATTATCCAATCTCTTTTCTAAAAGTTTAATTAAGTTACCACCGGTAACACCTTTTTGACGAATTGCATTATCAAAATAATTATGGAACTGAGTTTCCTGCAACCCATAAATTCTTTTTACCTTCTGTTTTTCTCGAAGCTGAACGCCGTATTCAGAAAATTTTGTTCTTCGTGTTAAGCCGTGTTGCCCAGGTGCATAGTTCTTCTGTTCCAACGGGCATTTTTCGGATAAGCACTTAGATCCTTTTAAAAATAATTTTGTCTTTTCCCTTCTGCATAATCTGCAACTCGGGCCAGTGTATCTTGCCATCTAAAGTTTCTCCTGATTAAACTCTTCTGCGTTTTGGTGGTCTGCAACCGTTATGAGGAATTGGCGTTTGATCTTTGATTGATAGAATATCCAATCCTGCTGTATTTAAAGCTCTGATTGCTGCTTCTCTTCCTGAACCGGGACCTTTAACAAGCACATCAATTTTTCTTAGTCCTAAACCATGCGCTTCTTTACCGGCAGCTTCTGCGGTAACTTGTGCAGCAAATGGAGTATTTTTTCTTGAACCCTTAAAACCGTTTTTACCGGCTGAAGACCAAGAAATAGTATTTCCATAAATATCTGTAATCGTAACTATCACGTTGTTGAAAGTGGCTTTAATATGTGCAACACCAACAGCATCAACATGAACTTTCTTTTTAGTCTTTTTAACAACTTTTGCCAATTTAACTCCTCAATAAAAAATAATTAATTACTTCTTAGCCGGTGTTTTCTTTTTGCCGGCAACTGTTTTACGTTTTCCTTTACGCGTTCTTGAGTTAGTTCTAGTACGCTGTCCGCGAACAGGTAAACTTCTTCTGTGGCGAAGACCGCGATATGAACCAATATCCATTAATCGTTTAATATTCTGTTGAACTTCACTTCTTAATGAACCTTCAACTTTATAATCGGCAGTCATTACAGAACGAATCTTTGCAATTTCTTCTTCTGTTAATTCACTAACTTTTTTATTCGGATTAACATTCGCTCTAGTAAGAATTTCCATTGCCGATTTATCACCGATACCGAAAATGTAAGTAAGACCGATGAAAGCTTTTTTATTTTTTGGTAAATCAATACCTGCTAAACGAGCCAAATCTATAACCTCCTAAGTTTAACCTTGTCTCTGTTTATGTTTAGGGTTTTTACAAATAACTCTAACAACCCCTTTTCTTTTAATTATCTTACAGTTTTCACAAATCTTGCGAACAGATGAGCGAACCTTCATTTCTACTCCGTTATTTATATCTGTATGTAATTCTACCTTTTTTCAAATCGTAAGGTGAAAGTTCTATGGCAACTTTATCACCAACCAAAATTTTTATGAAATGCATTCTCATTTTACCGGAAATATGAGCAAGAATTTCGTGGCCGTTATCGAGTCGGACTTTAAAATGTGCATTAGGTAAAGTTTCAGTAACTATTCCGTCAACCTTTATCGGTCCTTGTTTAGCCATTTATCAGCACTTTGTTAATATTTCTGGTTTACCATCAATAATTACAACAGTATGTTCAAAATGTGCAGAAGGTTTTCCGTCTGCTGTTAAAACTGTCCATCCGTCTTCAGCAACAATAACTTTATAAGATCCCATATTCACCATCGGTTCAAGAGCGAGTGTCATAGCATTCTTTATCAAAGGTCCGTTTCCCTTTTTTCCGTAGTTAGAAATTTGCGGATCTTCATGAAGATGTTTACCAATTCCGTGGCCGCATAGATCTCGTACTACTGAGAATCCGTTTTCTTCAACAAGTGACTGAACAGAACTGGAATAATCACCAAGTCTGCTTCCTTCTTTCAATTGTTCAATACCTAAGTACAATGATCTTTCAGTTACATCCAACAATTTTTGTTTTTCATCAGAGATTATTCCAACTGCTACTGAAAGAGCTGCATCTCCAAAGTATTTATTCTTTTCAACACCAACATCAATCGAAAGAATTTCACCTTCTTTTAGAACTCTGTTGCCGGGAATCCCGTGAACAACCTCATCATCAATTGAAGAACAAATAGAACCGGGAAAATCAAAAGAACCTGCTTGAGAATATCCTTTAAATGCCGGTCTTCCATTATTACTTAATATATAATCTTCAGCAATCTTATCCAGTTCAATAGTCGTTATACCAGGTTTGACATAACGCTTCAATAATTGTAGAACTTCAGCAACTATAACACAGCTTTCGCGAATTAAATCAATCTCTTTTTTGCTTTTTATTAGGATCACATCAAAAACTTAATTAGAATCTTCTACCTTTTAACTTACCGGATTTCATGAAACCGTCGTAATGTCTCATCAATAAGTGTGATTCGATCTGCTGTAATGTATCAAGAGCAACACCAACAATAATAAGCAAACTAGTACCGCCAAAGAATGACGCAAAACTACCGCTGACACCAAATTTTGAAATGAACGCCGGAAGAATTGCAACGATTGCCAAGAAGAATGATCCCGGCAATGTAATCTTTGTTAAAATATTATCTATAAAATCTGCAGTTTGTTTTCCTGGTCTTATGCCGGGAATAAATCCGCCCTGCTTTTTCATATTCTCTGCAACGTCCTGCGGGTTGAATGCAATTGCTGTATAGAAATACGTAAAGAAAATAATCATCAACGCATAAATAATTGAATATGTTACAGACTGATAATGAAAATAATTAGCAATGTATCCAATAAACTCGCTGTTAGGAAAAAATGAAAACATAGTACTTGGAATAAACATAATTGATTGAGCAAAAATAATCGGCATAACTCCGGCTGTGTTAACTCTCAATGGTATATATTGAGTAACACCGCCGTAAACTTTTCTTCCGACAACTCTTTTAGCATATTGAACAGGAATTCGCCTGGTTCCTTGTGTAACAAGTACAACACCTGCAATAATCAACACCATCAAAGAAATAATAACAACTTCTATAACTAAATTGCGTTGTCCGGCTGCAATTAATCTATATTCATCAAGTAACGCAAAAGGAAATCTGTTAATTATACCAATAAAGATTATTAATGAGATTCCGTTACCAATTCCTTTTTCAGTGATCTGTTCACCCATCCACATAGTAAACATAGTACCTGCAACAAGAAGTGTTACGGACGATAAACTCCAGACTACACCTCTAACAGCTTCCGGAACAATTGGTCCGCCTGCAGATACTGTCATGTTCATTAGATGAATTGTAACACCCCAAGCTTGAAGAGCAGAAATAAGAACAGTACCATAACGGGTAAGCTGTGTTAATTTCTTTCTTCCTTCTTCGCCTTCTCTCTGCAATTTTTGAAAATATGGAATTACCGCGCCGGCAATCTGCAATATAATTGATGCAGAAATGTAAGGCATAATTCCAAGCGCAAGGATAGCAGCATTAGAAAACGCACCGCCTACAAAAAGATCATAAAGACCGAACAAATTGTCAGTGCCTGAATTCTTAGTTGCTTCATGTAATAATGTGGTATCAATACCTGGCAGCGTGATGTGAGTTCCAATTCTAACGATTACGAGCAGAGCAAGAGTGTAAAGAATTCTCTGTCGTAATTCATGAATCTTAAAAATATTCCGGAATGTTTCTTGAATTTTTGCCATTAAAATTTAATCTCTTTAATAGTTCCACCGACAGATTCAATTTTTTCTTTTGCAGAGACACTAAAAAAATGAGCTTCGATATTTAACTTTGCTTTTAGTTCTCCAAAACCAAGAATTTTAAAAGGAGCTGCGGCTTTAGAAATTACTCCATTCTTATATAAAGAAACTGCGTTGATTACTCCATCTTGAACTTTCTTATCATCAACTAATTTTTGTAATCTTGCAAGATTAATAACTTGATTAACAATTTTGAACGGGCTGTGAAATCCTCTTTTGGGAATTCTTCTTTGAAGCGGCATCTGACCGCCTTCAAACCAAGCAGGAAATTTTGCACCGGAACGTGAACGCTGACCGTTTTCACCGCGCGTAGCCGTACCTCCGTGCCCGGAACCTTCGCCTCGTCCTATTCTTTTAATTTTATTATGAGAACCTTTTGCAGGTTTTAGATTACTTAGAATATCCATTTCTTCCTCTATGCTTCAATTTCTTCTACTTTAACAAGATGATGAACTTTTTTTACCATTCCTCTAATTTGAGGAGTATCATTGTGAACAACAAAATGATTTGGTCTGCTAAGACCTAACGCTTTAATAGTTAACTTTTGCGGAACAGGTCTGTCAATAACACTTCCTACTTGAGTAATTTTTATTTTCTTTGTCATTATAATCCTCAATTACAAATTGAATAACTCGGAAACTTTTAATCCGCGTTTACGAGCCATTGCTCTAGCATCAACAAGATTGAGCAAAGCATTCAAAGTTGCTTTTACTTGATTGTGCGGATTACTTGAACCGAGAGATTTTGTCAAAATATCTTGCACGCCTGCAGCTTCAAGAACAGCACGAACACCGCCGCCTGCTATTAATCCTGTACCGGGAGTAGCTGGTTTTAACAAAACTGAACCGGCTCCAAACTTGCCAATAATAGTATGAGGAATTGTTCCTTTTAATAGATGAACACGGTAAACATTTTTCTTTGCATCATCTACGCCTTTTGAAATAGCATCGGTAACTTCGTTTGCTTTACCAAGACCAACGCCAACATGACCGTTTCCGTCTCCAACAACAACAATTGCATTAAAGCTGAATCTTCTACCACCTTTAACAACTTTTGCAACTCTGTTAATGTGAACAATTTTTTCTTTTAAATTCTCAAGACCGGATACTTTTTTGTACTTGAAATTCAATTTTAACTCCCTTGTTTACAGACTTTGTTAATCAACTTTTTTATTGAACCGTCTAACCTGGCTGCCGGGAGAGGAGTCGAACCTCTACAGACGCCTCCAAAGGGCGTTGTCCTGCCATTAGACGACCCGGCAGTTTCTATAATTTTAATCCGCCTTCGCGGGCTCCCTCGGCAACAGCTTGAATTCTGCCGTGGTACTCATAACCGCTTCTGTCAAATACAACAGTGGTAATACCTTTTTCCAATGCTTTCTTTGCTATTAATTTTCCGACCATTTTACTTTTCGAAACTTTTCCTTTTAAACTTTTTACTTCTTCAACAATTTCTTTAGAAAGTGAAGAAGCTGCAACTAACGTTACACCTTTTACATCATCAACCAACTGAGCATGCATGTTGTTCAAACTTCTAAACACAGTTAAACGCGGACGATCTGCAGTCCCGGAAAGTTTTTTACGAACTCTAACTTTTTTTCTTGTTCTTCTTTTATTGTCTTTCAAAAACATTTTTCAAATTCTCCTATTACTTACCTGCAGTTTTGCCAGCTTTGCGGACAATAACTTCTCCGGTATACTTAATACCTTTACCTTTGTAAGGTTCAGGTTTCTTGAATGATCTAATTTTAGCTGCAATTAATCCCACTAACTCTTTATCGCTTCCGAATATTTTTATTTGTGTAGGAAGAGGAATTTCAAATTTAATTCCTGGTGGAGGCATAAGAAGAATCGGGTGAGAATAACCCAAATTAAATAATGCTGATTCTCCTTTTGCTTCAACTTTATAACCTACGCCAACTATTTCTAGAGATTTAGAATATCCTTCGGTAACACCTTTAACCATATTTGCAATAAGTGCACGTGTTAAACCGTGAAGCGCTCTATTTTGTTTTTGATCATCCGGTCTTGTAACAATAATTTCATCCTTTTGAATATCAACTATCATATTAGGATGAATTTTCATTTGAAGTTCGCCGAGTTTACCTTTTACTTTCAAGATACCGTCGGTCTTCGTTACAGTTACACCTTGGATCGGTACTGGTTTTTTACCTATACGTGACAATTTCTATTCCTTGATTAAAATTTTTACCAAACGTGGCAGACTACTTCTCCGCCAACAGCTTCTTTTTTTGCTTGTTTATTTGTTAATAAACCTTTTGGTGTTGAAAGAACCGCCATTCCAAGTCCGTTTAATACTCGCGGAAGTTCATCTTTACCAACATAACTTTTCAGTCCCGGTTTAGAAATCCTTTTAATTCCGGTTATTGATGGAGTGCCGTTAATATATTGAAGATGTACTCTAAGAATATTCTGTTTATTATCTTCAACTACGTTATAGTCTCTAATAAATTTATTGTTCTTTAAAATCTCTGCTAAGCTAATCTTCATTTTTGAAGAAGGAATATCTACAAATTTCTTTTTAGCTTTAACAGCATTTCTAATTCTTGTCAAAAAATCCGCAATCGGATCGGTAGTATTCATTTACATTTCTCCTTCGATTACCAACTTGCTTTTTTTAAACCGGGAATTTCACCTCGCAAAGCCATTTCGCGAAGCACTAAACGAGAAATACCAAATTTTCTATAATATGCTCTTGGTCTTCCGGTCATTTTACATCTATTATGTAAACGGGTGGGTGAAGAATTTCTTGGCAGAAGTTGTAATCCTTCATAGTCACCCTTTTCTTTTAATTCTTTTCTCTTCTGTGCATACTTTTCGTAAAGTTTTCTTCTTTTATCTTCACGAGCTAATAAACCTATTCTTGCCATGATTTACCCTTAATTAATTTCCTTTTTTCTAAATGGTAATCCAAAAGCTGTTAAAAGTTCGAATGCTTCTTTATCAGTTTTTGCAGTTGTTACAAACGTTATATCCATCCCTAAGATTTTTGTTACTTTATCGGGATTTATTTCCGGGAAAATAATTTGTTCTTTAATTCCCATTGTATAATTACCGCGTCCGTCAAATGATTTATCAGGTACACCGCGGAAATCGCGAACTCGAGGTAAAGCAAGAGAAACGAAACGATCTAAAAATTCATACATCATTTCTCTACGTAAAGTTACCTTTGCACCAATTTTCATTCCTTCGCGCAACTTGAAATTGGATATTGATTTTTTAGAAATCCGTACGGATGCTTTTTGTCCGGTTATAGTTTCAAGATCTTTAACTGCTTCATCTAATATTTTAGGATCTTGAACAGCCTGACCAACACCCATATTAACAACTATTCTATCTAATCGAGGAACCTCCATAATACTTTTGTAGCTGAATTGCTCTCTAAGTTTTGGAATTATCTCTTTAGAATATTTTTCTTTTAACCGAGCAGGAATTTTAGGTCCAGCAACTTTAGGTTCAGCAGGTTTTTTAACTTCTGCTTCTTTACCTTTTTTTTCTTTCTGCTCTTTTTTCACTTTTTGTTCTTTTGCCATTGCGATTATACGTCCTTAAAATTGTTAACCAAGCATTTCGCCGCTTGATCTGCTGACTCTTGCACTTTTCTTTTTACCGGTTTTTTCATCTATAATTAATTTAGAACCGATTCTTGTTTTTTCATTTGTTTTAGGATCAAGAATCATAACATTAGAAACATTAACTGGAGCTTCTTTTTCTGTAATTCCACCTTGAGGATTTTTCTGAGTCGGTTTTGTATGACGTTTACGTAAATTAACACCTTCAACAATAACTCTATTAATCTGAGGAAATACTTTTAAAACTTTTCCGGTTTTACCTCTGTTATTTCCGGCTATTACAATTACATTATCGTTTTTTCTGATCTTCATTTTCTATCCTTATAAAACTTCTGGTGCTAGAGAAATTATCTTCATAAATTTTTTATCTCTTAGTTCTCTTGCAACCGGGCCAAAGATACGTGTTCCTTTCGGTTCGCCTTGAGGATTTAAAAGTACTGCTGCATTTTCATCAAAGCGTATATATGAACCATCTTTTCTTCTAACTTCTTTTTTAGTCCTAACAACAACGGCACGTGATACTTCCCCTTTTTTAACGCCGCCACCGGGAATAGCGGATCTAACACTGACAACAATAACATCACCAACACTAGCATAACGACGGTTACTTCCGCCAAGTACTCTAATGCATCTGACTTTCTTGGCTCCGGAATTATCCGCCACTACTAAATTTGTTTCTTCTTGTACCATGATCTATCAGCTCCTCATCAAACTTTTTTACTTGGCTTTTTCAACAACTTCAACCAAGCGCCATTTTTTTCTTTTACTCAAAGGACGAGTTTCCATAATCTTAACAACATCTCCGATTGTGCATTCATTTTTCTCATCGTGTGCCATCAATTTTGTGGTCTTCTTAAAATATTTTTTGTAAAGCGGATGAGCAATGCGTCTCTCAATTGCTACAATAATACTTTTCTGCATCTTATTGCTAACAACAGTACCGATCCTTGTCTTTCTTATACTTCTTTTCTCCATAGGAACTCGAATACTCCTTATTTATTTGCCTTTGAGTTTTTTGTTTCCTGCATCTCTCGTTCTATTAGAATAGTTTTCATCTTTGCAATATCTTTTCTAACAAGACGCAGTTTTGCTGTGTTAGTTAATTGTTTTAATTCCTGTTGAAATTTCAAATCCACTAGATTTTTTTGATCTTCAAGAATTCTTTTCTTGATCTCATCAGTAGACATTTCTCTTATTTCAAAAATCTTCATTTTCTCTTAAATCCTTTTATGATTCTAAGTCCGGACGTTGAGTAACTTTTGTTTTGATCGGTAGTTTATGAGATGCAAGGTTTAAAGCTTCAATTGCCGTTTTCTTATCAACACCGCCAATCTCAAACATAATTCTACCGGGTTTTACAACAGCAACCCAAAATTCCGGTGGACCTTTTCCTTTACCCATTCTTGTTTCAAGAGGTTTCTTAGTAACTGGTTTATCCGGAAAAATTCTAATCCACATTTTTCCATCTCTTTTCATATGACGTGATAAAGCAACACGGCAAGCTTCGATCTGACGGCTGGTAATCCAAGCCGGTTCCAATGCTTTCAATCCGTAATCACCAAAGTTTACAAGGTGGCCGCGTGTAGCTTTTCCGGCTCTTCTACCTCTATGTGCTTTACGAAACTTTACTCTTTTGGGCATTAACATTAGAAAAACTCCTCAAACCTGCCTGCCGGCAGGCAAGCTCTTTATTCGGATGAACGTTTACCTAAAATTTCTCCGCGGCAAATCCAAACTTTAACACCAATTGAACCATAAATTGTATGCGCGGTTGCCGTTGCGTAATCTATATCTGCTCTAATTGTGTGCAACGGAATTCTACCTTCTTTATATTGTTCAGTACGGGCCATTTCAGAACCGGCTAATCTTCCTGCGCACATAATTCTTATACCTTCGGCACCCATTCTCATAGCAGATGTAATTGATTGCTTCATGGCTCTTCTAAATGAAACTCTTCCTTCGATCTGACGTGAAATATTTTCTGCAACTAATGCTGCATCAAGTTCAGGTCTTTTAATTTCTGTAATTTGAATCTTAACTTCTTTCTCTGTTAATTTTCTTAATTCTTCTTCGATCTGTGCAATTTCTTTTCCACTCTTGCCTATCACTACACCGGGTCTTGATGTATGAATAGTCAAGATTATATTCTTGGAAGTTCTATCAATTATAATAGATGAGATACCTGCATTCTGTAATCTTTTTCTAACGTAGGTTCTAAGCTTTTTATCTTCAACAAGTTTTGTAGCATAACTTTTATTTTCGTACCAATTCGAATCCCACCCTCTAATGATACCTACTCTAAAACCAATTGGATTAACCTTTTGACCCAAAACTTCCTCCTCAGATTACTTTTTTGTAGCAACTACAATTGTTACGTGATTAGATCGTTTTCTTATTCTATATGCTCTCCCCATTGGTGCGGGAGAAATTCTTTTTAGTGTTGGTCCTACATTTACAAAAGCTTCTTTAACAAATAGATCAGAGACTTCATGCTTAGTATTATCATCTTTGTTCATCAAATTAGAAACAGCGGAACGTAAAACTTTTTCTGCATCCTTTGAAGAATGTTTTGGTGAAAAGTGAAGTATCTCAATTGCTTGATCTACAGATTTACCTCTAATTATATCAACCACCAATCTCATCTTACGGGGAGACGTTCCAATATATTTATGAATTGATTTTGCTTCCATTATTCTATCCCTATTAAGCTTTAACTTTAGATGCTTTTTCTGCTTTGGTACCCGGATGACCTCTGAAAATTCTTGTCGGTGAAAATTCCCCGAGCTTATGGCCAACCATATTTTCAGAAATGTAAACAGGAATCATTTTATTACCGTTATGTACGGCAATTGTATGTCCCACAAAATCCGGTGTAATAGTACTTGTACGCGACCAGGTTTTGATTATTTTTTTCTGATTAGTTTCGTTGAGCTTTTTTACTTTTGCCATCAACTTGATGTCGATGTATGGACCTTTTTTTACTGACCTTGGCATATTTTATTCTAACCTATTTTCTTCTTTTAACAATGTATTTGTTAGTTCTATTTTTTTTCTTTCTTGTTTTTAATCCTTTTGCTTTCTGTCCCCAAGGTGAAACCGGATGCCCGCCGCCAGATGTTTTACCTTCGCCGCCGCCCATCGGGTGATCAACCGGATTCATTGCAACACCACGAGTATGTGGACGAATACCTAACCATCTGCTTCTTCCTGCTTTACCAAGACTTATATTTTCATGATCAATATTTCCAACAACACCGTAAGTAGCCATACACTCAACACTAATCATTCTTACTTCGCCGGAAGGCATTTTTAATTGAGCAAACTTTCCTTCTCGTGCCATTAATTGAAGAGATGCACCGGCTGACCTTCCAAGCTGTCCGCCTTTACCGGGTTTCATTTCAACATTATGAATAAAACTTGCAAGCGGAATTTCTTTTAATGGTAATGCGTTACCAACTTTTATTTCTGAACCGCTACCTGAAACAACAGCATCACCAACTTTCAAACCGTCTGGAGCGATAATATATCTTTTTTCTCCATCTGCATAATTAAGAAGAGCTATTCTTGAAGTTCTATTAGGATCATATTCAATTGAAAAAACTTTTGCCGGAATTCCACTCTTATCACGTTTAAAATCAATTATTCTATAACGTCTCTTATGACCACCGCCGCGATGACGTGATGTAACTCTACCAAGATTATTTCTTCCACCGGATTTTTTTATTACGCCGGTCAAAGATTTTTCCGGAGTAGATTTCGTAATCTCTTCAAAAGAAGAGATACTCATAAATCTTGTTCCAGGAGTATTTGGTTTTAATTTTCTAATTGCCATTTAATTTAAGCTCCGATTCGGTAATACTATGCATGACCAAAAATATCTATTGTTTGACCTTCTTTTAAGGTAATAACTGCTTTTTTGAATTTTGCTGTTCTTCCAGAAAATCTACCTTTTTTAGTAAACTGGGTTTTCATTTTCCCTTTATATCGAATTGTATTGACGGAAGTAACATCAACATTAAATTTTTCTTTGAGGGCTTTTGCGATTTGAATTTTATTAGCATCTACTGCAACAATAAATCCAAATTTATTAGAATATTTTTCGCTGATACCACTCATCTTTTCAGTAATTAAAGGGCGTATTAAAACACTTTTCATTTTTTAAACCAGTTTAATTAATTGAGCTTTCTAAAAGATTAACTGCACTTTTTTGTAAAACTAAAACTTGATTATTCAACAGATCATATGCTGAAGCTTTGTTTGCTTCAAGAATATTTATCCTAGGAACATTTCGTCCTGATTTATATACATTTTCCAGCGTACCGTTTGTAAGTAGTAAAGTCCTTTTACCTTTTACATTCAAAGCATTCAGAATGGAAATGAATTTTTTTGTCTTTGGCGCTTCAAAATTGAAATCTTCAACAATAAGAATTTGATTAGCTTTCGCTTTGTATGATAATGCTGATCTTCTTGCAAGAGCTAAAACTTTCTTATTGAGTTTCTGTCTGTAATCTCTCGGTTTAGGACCAAATATTGATCCGCCGCCAATCCAAAGAGGAGAGCGTATTGTACCTGCACGAGCTCCGCCACGACCTTTTTGTTTCCAAGGTTTTTTACCGCCGCCGCTAACTTCACTTCTTTCTTTTGCTTTGTGAGTTCCTTGACGTTGATTTGCAAGGTAAGCTTTGACAGCTAAGTAAATCACATGATCGTTCGGTTCGATTTCGAAAATCTCTTTTGAGAGTTCAACAGTCTCACCAGATTTTGTACCGTCTTTTTTATAAACTTCTAATTTCATTTTATTCAATAATTATTTATTGATAGCAACAATTGAATTAATAGAGCCGGGAACTGCTCCTTTTACCATAACAATATTTTTATCGGCAATTACTTTTACAACTTTAAGATTGGAAATAGTTGTATTCTCAAAACCCATTCTTCCGGCCATACGTTGACCTTTAAAAACTCTTGATGGATAAGAACTTGAGCCAATAGATCCGGGAGCTCTTAATCTATCGCTTTGGCCGTGTGTAGTACCTCCGACACCGCCGAAGTTATGTCTTCTCATTACACCTTGGAAACCTTTACCTTTATTCTTACCGGAAACTTTAACTTTATCACCGATTTGAAAAATATCTACTTTAACTTCATCACCAATTTTAAATTGTGAAGATTCAAAGTTTCTAAACTCTTTTAGAGTTTGTGGAATTTTCAATCCGTGTTTTTTATAATAATCGAGCTGAGGTTTACTTGTTCTCTTTTCTTTCTTTTCGCCGAAACCAAGTTGAACAGCTTCGTAGCCATCCTTTTCTTTTGAACGCACAGCATAAACATTACACGGACCGGCTTCCAAGATAGTTACGGGAATAATTTGACCGTTTTCCGAGAATATATTTGTCATTCCTAATTTTTTTGCTAGCAAGCCAGGCATTTCTATGATTCCTATAACTTAATCTCTATATCAACGCCGGCAGGAATATCTAACTTGCTCAATGCGTCAACTGTTTTGTTGTTTGAGTTATGAATATCTATAATTCTTTTATGAGCCCTGATCTCAAATTGCTCACGTGATTTTTTATCAACATGCGGAGATCTTAAAACTGTAAAAACTGTTCTGCGTGTTGGCAGCGGAATCGGACCGGATACAATAGCGCCGGTACTTTTTACAGTCTTGATAATCTTTTCAGTTGATTTATCAATAAGAATATGATCGTAAGACTTCAACTTGATTCTAATTTTCTGACCAGGCACTTTTTCTAATCTCCTTGTTCAACATAATGCCCCGTATTAGCGGGGCTCAAATAATTTATTTACTCTACAATCTTTGTTACGAAACCTGCACCAACTGTTCTACCGCCTTCACGAATAGCGAATTTCAATCCTTCTTCCATAGCAATCTCAGAAATCAGATCAATCTTAAGTTGTACGCTATCACCAGGCATAACCATTTCTGTACCTTCAGGTAATGTTGCAATACCAGTTACGTCAGTTGTTCTGAAATAGAACTGTGGTCTGTAACCATTGAAGAACGGTGTATGACGTCCGCCTTCATCTTTTGAAAGAATATAAACTTTACCTTCAAATTTCTTATGCGGAGTAATAGAACCGGTTTTTGCTAAAACCATTCCTCTTTCAATTTCATCTTTATCAATACCTCGTAAAAGAATACCGGCATTATCACCAGCTATAGCTGCATCAAGTTCTTTACGGAACATTTCGATACCGGTAACAACTGTTTTCTTATGAACTCCTAAACCGATCAATTCAATTTCTTCTTGAATCTTAACTTGACCTCTTTCAACTCTACCGGTAGCAACAGTACCACGACCAGTAATTGAAAATACATCTTCAACAGGCATCAAGAATGGTTTTTCAACACTTCTTTCAGGAATAGGAATGTAAGTATCAACAGCATTCATTAATTCCCAAATACAATTATATCGCGGATCTGAAGGATCAGCACCAGATGCACCTGCTTCTAATGCATGCAAAGCAGAACCTTTAATAATCGGTATTTCATCACCAGGGAATTCATATTTGGTTAGAAGTTCTCTTAATTCCATTTCAACTAAGTCAATCAACTCTTGATCATCAACTGCATCAACTTTATTCATGAACACAACGATTTTTGGTACACCTACCTGACGAGCAAGAAGGATGTGTTCGCGTGTTTGAGGCATAGGACCATCAGTAGCAGCAACAACTAAAATAGCACCGTCCATTTGAGCAGCGCCGGTGATCATGTTCTTAACATAATCTGCGTGACCGGGACAGTCTACATGAGCATAGTGCCTGTTTGCAGTTGAATATTCAACGTGAGCAGTAGCGATAGTAATACCTCTTTCTCTTTCTTCAGGTGCATTATCAATACTGTCAAATGTTCTTATTTGAGATAAACCTTTTTTAGCCAGTGCCATGGTGATAGCTGCAGTAAGAGTAGTTTTACCATGGTCGACGTGTCCGATAGTACCAATATTGACGTGAGGTTTACTACGGTCAAATTTTTCTTTTGCCATCTTAAATACTCTCCTTAATGTGTTTTATTTTTTTAATGATTTATTTATTGTCTAATAGGATTCAACATGTTTCTTTGCTTGAGATTTTTCCTGAATCTCTTCGGCAACAGATTTTGGTACTTCGGAATAATGTGCAAATTGCATTGTGTAAATTGCACGTCCTTGAGTCATAGATCTTAGTGTAGTAGCATAACCAAACATTTGTGCTAATGGAACCATCGCTTTGATAACCTGTGCATCTTTTCTGGAATTGAATCCTTCAATTTTTCCTCTCCTGGAATTTAGGTCGCCCATAACATCACCTAGGTAATCTTCAGGAGTAATAACTTCAACACTCATCATTGGTTCAAGTAAAATAGGACTAGCTTTTAGTGCACCTTGTTTAAACGCCATAGAAGCAGCAACTTTAAATGAAATTTCATCCGAATCAACATCATGGTAAGAACCATCGTATAATCTTGCTTTTACATCAACAACGGGGTAACCAGCCAATACACCATTTCTCATAGAATCTTGTAAACCATGCATAATAGGATTAATATATTCTTTTGGTACTACTCCACCAACAATATCATTTTCAAATTCAAAACCTTTTCCTGGTTCATTCGGAGAAAGTTCAATCCAAACATGTCCATATTTACCACGACCACCGGATTGTTTAACAAACTTACCTTCAGCCTGAACTGTTTTAGAGATTGTTTCTCTATAAGCAACCTGAGGTTTACCAACATTAGCTTCTACTTTAAATTCGCGTCTCATTCTATCAACAAGAATTTCGAGATGTAATTCACCCATTCCGCTAATTAGTGTCTGACCAGTTTCATCATCAACTTTTACCTTAAATGTTGGATCCTCATCAGAAAGCTTTGCTAACGATTCAGAAAGTTTATCCTGATCCGCTTTAGTTTTAGGTTCAATTGCAATTTGAATAACAGGTTCTGGGAATACCATTTTTTCGAGAACAATAGCATCATCTTCAGTACAAAGAGTATCTCCGGTTCTTGTGTGTTTCAAACCAACAATTGCAGCAATATCACCACATCTAATTTCTTCTAAATCTTCTCTTGTGTTAGCATGCATCTGAAGAACACGACTAACTCTTTCTTTTTTATCGGAGACAGAATTAAAAATATAAGACCCAGCTTTTAATTCACCTGTGTAAACTCTAATAAATGTTAACTTTCCTACATACGGATCTGTCATAATCTTAAAAGCAAGAGCAGCAAATTTTTCATTGGAAGCTATTTTTCTTTCAACGTGATCATTCTTAAAAATATGATGAGCAGAAAGTGATCCGGAATCTAAAGGAGAAGGAAGAAAATCTACAACAGCATCAAGTAGTTGCTGAACGCCTTTATTCTTAAACGATGATCCGCACAATACTGGAATTATTTTCCCTTGAATTGTAGCTTGACGTAATACGTTTTTAATTTCTTCTTCTGAAATTTCTTTGCCTTCAAGATATTTTCCCAACAAGGTATCATCAACATCAGAAACAGCTTCCAACATTTCGGTTCTATATTTCTGAGTTAATGGTAATAAATCTGCCGGGATGTCAACAACTTCGTATTCAGCACCGAGCGATTCTTCAATAAACATTATTGCTTTCATTTTCATCAAATCAATAATACCTCTGAAGAGATCCCCTTCTCCTACAGGTAAATTAATTGGAACAGCAGGCGCTCCTAATTTTTCCTTCATCATTTGAACTGCATGAAAAAAATCAGATCCAACTCTATCCATCTTATTTACAAAAGAAATTCTTGGAACATTATATTTATCAGCTTGTCTCCAAACCGTCTCTGATTGTGGTTCCACTCCGCCAACAGCACAAAAAAGTGCAATAGCACCATCAAGGACTCTTAGTGATCTTTCAACTTCAACAGTAAAATCAACATGCCCAGGAGTATCAATAATATTTATTTGATGATCTCTCCAAAATGTGGTAGTGGCAGCACTCGTAATTGTAATGCCTCTTTCTTTTTCCTGTTCCATCCAGTCCATAGTTGCTGCACCATCATGAACCTCGCCCATTCTGTGTAATTTTCCAGTATAATATAGAATGCGTTCAGTTGTAGTGGTCTTACCAGCATCAATATGAGCCATAATTCCAATATTTCTTACTCTATTTATTTCGACACGTTTTGACATCTAACTTAATAATTCCTTTCAACTACCATTTAAAATGTGCAAAAGCTTTATTCGCTTCAGCCATACGATGTGTATCATCTTTTTTCTTAACTGCAGAACCTTCGCCATTAGCGGCGGCCATTAATTCAGAAGCAACCTTTAATGCCATAGATTTATCTTTACGATCTCGTGCATATGTTTTAATCCAACGAAATGCTAATGCAGTTCTTCTTTCAGGTCTTACTTCCATTGGTACTTGATAAGTAGCTCCACCAACTCTTCTACTTCTAACTTCTACCAACGGCTGAACATTCTGTACCGCTTTCTTAAAAACATCCAAAGCAGGTTTCTTTGTTTTTTGTTCAATCAAACCGAAGCTATCGTAAACGATAGTTCTTGCTGTAGATTTTTTACCATCCCACATCAAATAGTTAATAAATTTCGAAACAAGTATATCATTATACTTTGGATCTGGTTTTAAATATCTTTTCTCTGATCTTTTTTTTCTCATAGTAATTATTTTGCTTTAGGTTTTTTAGTACCGTATTTAGATCTGCCTTTTTTTCTATCTTCAACACCACTTGTATCTAATGTACCTCTGATAATATGATAGCGTACTCCTGGTAAATCTTTAACTCTACCGCCTCTAATTAAAACAATAGAATGTTCTTGTAAATTGTGACCTTCGCCAGGAATATATGCAGTAACTTCCATTCCATTTGTTAATCTTACTCTTGCAACTTTTCTTAAAGCTGAATTTGGTTTTTTAGGAGTTGTAGTATAAACTCTTGTACAAACACCTCTTTTCTGCGGACATGCATCTAATGCCGGAGCCTTATTTTTCGAGGTTACAACTACTCTTCCTTTTCTAACCAACTGGTTTATCGTTGGCACGCAAATTCCTCCAAAATTATTCTTTTTGATAAAAATTCAGACTTGAAATTTATTGATAATCGTTTGAATTGTCAAGTAAGCCTGTTCTAATTCTTTAACTATTATACATTATACTGATTCTTTTTCTGCATCTACTTCTTCTTTAACAACTGTTGATTCAATCTCATCACTAGTTAATATTAAGCTTCGGTATTTCTTCAATCCAGTTCCAGCAGGTATAAGATGTCCCATAACAACATTTTCTTTCAAACCAATTAAATGATCAACTTTAGCTTCAGTTGCTGCATTTGTTAATACTTTTGTTGTTTCTTGGAATGATGCTGCTGAAATAAAACTCTCAGTTGAAAGCGCTGCATGAGTAATACCTAACAAAATATTATCAAATGTTGCAGGTTCTGCATCGCGAGTTTTAATTAGCTTTTTACTTTTTCTAGTTAAATCAGAATTAATTTCTCTTAGTTTCGTTTTAGTAAGAAGCTGAGCCATTTTGAACTTTGATTGTCCAGGATCTTCTATATAAACCATTTGTTTCACTTTATCATTTTCATCAATGAACTTATTACGATCAACTAAATCCTCTTCGATGAAAATAGTATCACCTGCAGAAATTACTTGAAGCTTTTGTAGCATTTGTCTTACGATAACTTCAATATGTTTATCGTTGATCTTAACACCTTGTAAACGGTAAACATCTTGAATTTCATTTACTAAATATTCTTGTACTGCATTAGTCCCTTTTATTTTTAATATATCGTGAGGATCAATTGGACCGTCTGTAATTTTTTCCCCTGCAGGAATTTCATCACCCTCTTGAACAAGGATATGTTTACCATAAGAAACATTGTAAATTTTCTGAATTGAACTGTCTAATGATTCAATAATAATTTCACGCGAACCTTTCTTGCGAGCACCAAATTTAACTTTGCCTTCAATCTCAGAAACGACTGCTGGATCATGCGGACTTCTTGCTTCAAAAAGTTCTGTAACTCGAGGTAAACCACCAGTAATATCACGTGATTTAGTTGATGATTTTGAAATCTTAGCAAGGATTGTTCCTGCTTGAATCTCTTCACCTTCTTCTACAGAAAGATATGCACGTGTTGGAATATTAAATGCTTTTTCATTTCCCTTATTATCTTTGACAAGAATACTTGGTGTTAAAGTTTTATCTTTTGATTCGATTACAACTTTTTGAACGTGACCAGTTTGTTCATCAGCAACTTGTTGAATTGTAATGTTATCTAATAAATCGATAAATGAAATTTTACCTGCATTATCAGCAACGATTACAGAGTTGTAAGGATCGTGGTTGTAAAGCGGCTGACCTTTTTTAATTTCCTGTCCTTCAGAAACCAATAATTCTGCACCATAAGGAATTTCAAATTTCTTAATCTGTCTATTATCTTCATCGTAAAGTCCGATTGATCCTCTACGACCAATAACAACTTTTACTTTCCCGAAGAAATCAGTTTTTTCAACAAATGTAATTCTATCAAACTTAACCGTACCGTTTACATTTGCTTCAACTTGTGATTGAGATGCAATACGTGATGAAGTTCCACCCAAGTGGAATGTACGTAATGTTAATTGTGTACCAGGTTCACCAATTGATTGAGCCGCAATAATTCCTACAGCTTCGCCGTTTTCCACAAGCTGACCAGTAGTTAAATTACGTCCATAACATTTTGCACAAACACCACGTTTAGCTTCGCATGTTAAAACTGTTCGGATATAAACTTGATCAATATTTGCTTCATCTATTTTTTCTGCGATATCTTCAGTAATCACTTCGCTTGCTTCTATCAACAAATCATCCGTACGAGGATCATAAATATCTTCTTGTGCTACACGGCCGATAATTCTTTCTGCCAACGGTTCTCTTTCGAGTTCTATATCTTTAAGAGCAGAAATGTAAACACCTCTAATAGTACCGCAATCTAATTCAGTAATAATAACATCTTGAGCAACATCGCATAAACGGCGAGTTAAATAACCGGCATCTGCTGTTTTCAATGCTGTATCTGCAAGACCTTTACGAGCACCGTGAGTAGAAATGAAATATTCAAGTACAGACAATCCTTCTTTGAAATTCGCGACAATCGGATTCTCAATAATTTCTCCGGATTGACCAGTTAAACTCTTTTGCGGTTTCATCATCAAACCGCGCATACCTGCAAGCTGACGAACTTGATCTTGCGAACCTCTTGCACCTGAATCAACCATCATATGCAATGAATTGAATCCGCCTTGATCGGTTTTGATTCTATCCATTAATGATTTTGCTACGTTATTAGTAGTATGGGTCCAGACGTCAACGATCTTATTATATCTTTCTGCGTCTGTAATCAAACCTTGTTCGTGTTCACTAAGAATGCCGGATACTTTTTTGTTTGAATCGTCAATCAATTTTACTTTTTCATCAGGAACAATCATATCGCTGAAGCTGATAGAAATTCCTGCTGCTGTTGCATAACGGTAGCCAAGCTCTTTAAGATCATCTAAGAATTTGGCTGTAGCTTCGTTACCGATCTTAATAAACATTTTATAAATAAATCCTGAGAAACTTTTCTTAACAAGTAACTCGTTAATGTAGCCCATTTCTTTAGGAACAATTTCATTATAAATTACACGCCCTACTGTAGTTTCTACAAATTCTTTATCAATTTTAACTTTTACCTTTGCATGAAGATCAACTACTTTAGAATTGTATGCGATCTGCACTTCTTCAATACTGCCAAATATTTTACCTTCACCTTTGGCACCAGTACGAACTTTAGTTAAATAATAGAGTCCTAAAACTATGTCTTGAGACGGAAGAACGATAGGCAAGCCATTTTGCGGAGATAAAATATTATGACTACTTAACATTAAAATTGAAGCTTCAAGTTGTGCTTCGTATGATAACGGAATGTGAACAGCCATTTGATCGCCATCAAAATCTGCATTGAATGCAGTACAAACTAACGGATGCAGTTGAATAGCTTTTCCATCTACTAAAATTGGTTGGAATGCTTGTATACCCAGACGGTGCAATGTAGGAGCGCGATTCAACATAACCGGATGACCGTCAATCAATTTTTCAAGAATATCCCAAATAGTTGCATCTTTTCTATCAACAGCTTTTCGCGCACTCTTTACAGTTTTGAAATTTCCACGTTCAATAAGTTTACGAATAATAAATGGTTTGAAAAGTTCAACAGCCATATCTTTAGGTAAACCGCACTGATGTAATTTCAATTCAGGACCAACAACAATAACAGAACGGCCTGAATAATCCACACGTTTACCAAGTAAGTTCTGACGGAAACGACCTTGTTTACCTTTCAACATATCACTGAGAGATTTCAACGGTCTATTGCCGTCACTACGGACTGCACTTGCTCTACGAGAATTATCGAACAATGCATCTACAGCTTCTTGAAGCATTCTCTTTTCGTTTCTCAGAATTACTTCCGGCGCTTTGATATCAATTAATCTTTTTAAACGATTGTTACGAATAATTACTCTTCTATAAAGATCATTTAAATCTGATGTAGCAAATCTTCCACCTTCAAGAGGAACAAGCGGACGAAGTTCAGGTGGAATTACCGGCACAACATTTAATACCATCCATTCCGGTTTGTTTGGAACTTTTCCTTCATATTCACGAAAAGCTTCAAGAACTCTTAATCTTTTTAATAGATCAGCGCGCTTTTGTTGAGATGTGTCAGGTCCAAGTTGAGATTTCAAATCTGCAAAAGTAACTTCAATATCAATCTTCTTTAATAATTCTTTAATTGCATCGCCGCCGATTCTAGCTACAAATTTTTTCGGATCTTCTTCTTCGAGTGAATCATTATCATGTGGAAGTGAACCCATAATTTCATAATACTGATCTTCAGAAATCAAATCCTTTTTACTCAAACCTGTTGGCCCGGGATTAATTACAATATAAGATTCATAGTAAATAACCTTTTCAAGTTCTTTTGTTGTCATTCCAATTATGTTACCAATCTTTGACGGCAGCGCTTTGAAAAACCATATATGAACAACAGGAACAGCAAGCTGAATGTGTCCCATTCTTTCACGACGCACACTTTTTAACGTAACTTCAACTCCGCAGCGGTCGCACACAATTCCTTTATAGCGTATTCCTTTATACTTTCCGCATGCACATTCCCAATCTTTAACGGGGCCAAAAATTTTCTCGCAGAATAAACCATCTTTTTCAGGACGAAATGAACGATAGTTTATTGTTTCCGGTTTGGTTACTTCTCCGTGAGATCTTGATAAGATATCATCAGGACTTGCCAAACTGATCGTCATTTTTTCGATCTGTCTAATTTTATTTTCTTGCGGTTTAAATCGCATTTTCTACTCCTTTAGTCAAACTCTTGGTTGATCCCGATTAAGTTAAACTCAATCGGAATAGCTTAGTTAATTTTTATATCAAGACCGAGACCTTGAAGCTCTTTAATCAACACATTAAATGCTTCGGGAATATTTGGTTCAGGTAAATTTTCACCTTTAACGATAGCCTCGTAGGTTTTTGCTCTTCCTGTTACATCATCGCTCTTCACTGTTAAGATTTCCTGAAGAACATGCGCAGCACCATAACCTTCGAGAGCCCAAACTTCCATTTCTCCAAATCTCTGACCGCCAAATTGTGCTTTACCGCCTAGAGGTTGTTGAGTAATAAGCGAGTATGGACCAATGGAACGAGCATGAATCTTGTCATCAACCATATGGGCAAGCTTCATCATATATATGTAACCACATGTAACTTTCTGATGGAATTTTTCTCCACTTCTTCCATCGTAGAGCCATGTCTTACTGCCTTCATCTAGCTGAGCATTTTTTAACCAGTCTTCAACTTCGCTAACTTTTGCGCTATCGAAGATAGGTGTTTCGAACTTAACGCCAAGTTTATGACCAACCCATCCAAGAGCTGTTTCATATAATTGACCTAAGTTCATACGTGAAGGTACACCAAGCGGATTTAAAACTATATCAACCGGAGTTCCGTCTTCATGATGCGGCATATCTTCAACAGGAACAACTTTTGCAACAACACCTTTGTTACCGTGACGGCCAGCCATTTTATCACCAACAGAAACTTTTCTCTTCTTAGCAACATAAACTTTTGCAAGTTGAGTAATTCCCGGAGGTAATTCATCGCCGCTTTGTATTTTCAATTTTTCGCGTTTGTAATCTTCTTCAATCTCTGCAAGAAGTGTGAAATAGTTTGAATATAAATGCTTGATTAATTCGTTTATGTTTTTTCTTTCGAACCAATCTTTTGTGTAATCTAATTTTGAAATATCATCTATTTCTGCAAATGTTTCATCTTTGATTGATGTACCGCTTCTCAATACAACGCTGCCGTCCAAATCGCGAATACCCGAAGTTGTTTTTCCATGAGTAATGCGAGTTAGCTTAGTTACCAGTTTGTTGTAATGATTTTCTTTACGTTTTTTATATTCAGTTTCAAGATTATCCATCAATTTTTTTTCAACTTTCTTTGAATCGGCATCTTTTCTTTTGCGGCTGAATAATCTTGTTTTAATTACAACACCTTTCAATCCTGGAGGTGCTTTCAAAGATGCATCTTTCACATCGCCGGCTTTATCACCGAAGATTGCTTTTAATAATTTTTCTTCAGGAGTAGGATCTGTTTCACCTTTTGGTGTAATCTTACCTATCAGAATATCGCCTTCTTTAACTTCGGCGCCTTCCCTAACAATACCATGCTCATCCAAATCCTTTGTAGCTTCTTCACTAACGTTCGGAATATCTCTAGTTAATTCTTCTTCTCCACGTTTTGTTTCGCGAACTTGAAGTTCAAATTCTTCAATATGAATAGATGTAAACACATCATCACTAACAAGACGTTCGCTTAGTACAATAGCATCTTCAAAATTATATCCGCGCCAAGGCATGAACGCAACCGATACGTTTCTTCCAAGTGCAAGTTCGCCTTTATCAATTGCAGGGCCATCAGCTATAACTTCACCTTTTTTCAAACGTTGACCGGTTACTACAATCGGTTTTTGATTAAAACATGTTTCCTGGTTGGTACCATTAAATTTTGTAAGAATATGTTCAACTCTTCTCTCGTCATCAAAACTTACTAATGTTTCAGGAGCGCTTTCATCAACATCATACTTAACAATAATTCTCTTAGAATCTGCATACTCAACAACTCCGTTATCTTCGGCAATAATAATAGAACGTGAATCACGAGCAATTTTTTGTTCCATACCGGTTCCAACAATAGGAGCTTGAGGAACAAGAAGCGGAACTGCCTGACGTTGCATATTAGATCCCATCAATGCTCTGTTTGCATCATCGTGCTCTAGGAATGGAATTAATGCAGCACCGGCTGAAACAATTTGAGCAGGAGCTACATCCATATAATGAACTTCTTCCGGAGCAACTACAGGGAAATCACCGCGCTCTCTACATTTAACTCTATCTAAGACATAACGACCCTGCTCATCTAAAGGCGCATTGGCTTGAGCAATAATAAATTCATCTTCTTGATCAGCGCTTAAAAAATCAATGCTGTTCGAAACTTTTCCTTCTTTAACTTTTCTATATGGTGTTTCTAAAAATCCGTACTGATTAACACGTGCATAAATTGTAAGTGAAGAAATAAGACCGATGTTCGGACCTTCAGGCGTTTCGATTGGACATAAACGGCCATAATGAGAATGGTGAACATCGCGTACTTCGAATCCTGCACGCTCACGTGTTAAACCGCCAGGCCCTAAGGCAGAAATTCTTCTTTTGTGTGTAAGTTCTGAAAGCGGATTAGTTTGATCCATGAATTGCGAAAGCTGGTTTGTACCGAAGAACGCATTTATCACACTGCTTATAGTTCTTGCATTTACCAAATCTTGCGGCTGCATATTTTCGTTATCGCGCATGTTCATTCTTTCTTTTATTGTGCGCGCCATTCTTGCTAAACCAACATTATATTGCTGCATTAACTGTTCACCAACAGTTCTAACTCTTCTATTTCCTAAATGATCAATATCATCAACATTAACATTACCGTTTTTCAGTTTAATGATATTGTTCATGATTGCAATAATATCTTCAACTGTTAAAACCTTAATATTATCAGGAACATTAAGATTTAATCGGTCATTCATTCTAAAACGACCAACGTCACCCAGATCATATCTTTTTTCATTAAAAAATAATTTATCTATTAATCCCATTGCTGTATCAACATCAGGAGCTTCACCCGAACGTAGTTGTCTGTAAATTGCATATAGAGCTTCTTCTTTATTTGTTGAAGTGTCTTTTTTCAATGTATTAATAACGAGATCTTGCTCAAATGTGGTTTCAATACTAAGTAGTTGAACTTTAGATACACCTGAACCTTTTATACTCTCAATAATTTCTTCTGTTAATTCGGCATCTTTGGATGCATAAATTTCACCGGTAGCTGTATCAATCACATCGTTGGCAGCAATTCTTCCGATATGTTTATCAATGCTTAAATGTTTAACTGTTACTTCTTCAATAAGATTGAACAAATTTAAAATTTGTTCATCTGTTTCATAACCAAGAGCTCTTAATAAAGTTGTTGAAGGGAATTTTTTTCTGCGGTCTATATAAACATAAAGTATATTATTAATGTCTGTTGCAAATTCAACCCATGAACCTCTGAACGGGATAATTCTTGCGGAGTAAATCGGGGTTCCGTTTGGATGTACAGTTTGAGCGAAAGCAACACCGGGTGAACGATGTAATTGACTTACAATTACTCTTTCAGCACCGTTAATAATAAATGTACCTCGTCCTGTCATATAAGGAAGATTACCAAGATAAACTTCCTGTTCTACAGAATTTACGTATTCACCGGTTTCATCATCTTTTGTTGAAAGACGAAGTTTTGCTTTTAAAGGTGCAGAGTACGTTAATCCTCTCTCTTCACATTCTGCCATTGAAAAGCGGGGCTTCTCAATGTAATACTCAATAAAATCTAATCTGTAAAATTCTTTATTGTCGAAGATTGGGTAGTTGGTATTAAATACCGCTTGTAAACCTTTGTTTTCTCTTTGCGCCGGTAAAACTTTTAATTGAATAAATTCTTCAAATGAATCTAACTGAATATTCAGAAGATCCGGAACTTTAACAGTCTGAGAAATTTGAGCAAAGGTAATTCTTCCAGTGCTTTTGTTAATTTTTTGTTTTTCCAACCCTAACCTCCAATGTGGTTTTTGTCAGTTTTTCTTTCATCTAAAAATGAAAGAAAGTGGTAAGACGGATTTTACCTTCTTACCACTTCAATTTATATCGAATGAAGGGAATTGAATCAGTTTATTTAACTTGAACAGTAGCGCCTGCTTCTTCAAGTTCTTTTTTGATTTTTTCAGCTTCATCTTTTGAAACTGCTTCCTTAACCGATTTCGGTGCACCATCAACTAAATCTTTAGCTTCTTTTAAACCAAGTCCTGTATGTGCACGAACAACCTTGATTACATTTATTTTGGTTGCGCCAGCTGCTTGAAGAATAACATCGAACTCAGTTTTTTCTTCAACAGGAGCTGCTGCTGCGCCTGTAGCTGGTCCAGCCATCATCATCGGAGCTGACGCGGTTACTCCGAATTCTTCTTCTAATGCTTTTTTTAATTCAGAAGCTTCAACAAGTGTAAGCGCTTTAATTTTTTCTACAATTTCAACAATTTTCTCTGACATTTTACTACTCCTATTACTTTAATTAATTATTCAAATTTATGATTGATTATGCAGCTTTCTTTTTTCCAACCTCATCAATTACACTAACGAGATCTCTAATAACTGCATTGATTGCACCGACAATTCCACTAGCCGGAGCTGCAATACTACCAACAATTCCTGACATGATTTCTTCTTTAGTAGGCATTGATGCAATAGTATCTAATTGATCTGCACCGTAAAATGCTGAATCAATATAGCATCCTTTGAAAGCAAATTTTTTCGATTCATCAAAATATTTTTTTATGATCTTTGCAGGTGCAACAAAATTTTCGCCAGCAAAAGCAATACCTGTCATACCAACAAGTTGCGAATTGAATTTTTCAAATCCGCCAACCTGTTCTAAAGCTTTTTTGAACAGAGTATTTTTTAAGACTTTGTAATTAATTCCATCTTTTCTAAAATTAGATCGCAGTTTATTAATATCGGCAACATTAACACCACGGTAATCAACAAGAAACATTGCAGAGGAATTTTTCACCAGCTCTTTTATCTGTTTAATTCTTTCGGCTTTTTCTTCTTTTTTCATCGTACTCCCAATCGGTTATAACTGCACACTTAATAATGTAGAAGCATTTATGAGTGCGTAAAATTTTATTTAATCGTGCTTTGTAGCAACGGTTGTTTCATCTTTAGTAATTTTTAAACCGGGACCCATAGTGGAGGAGAGATATAAACTTTTTACATATATTCCTTTAGCAGATGAAGGTCTCATTTTTATAATAGTTTGAAGAAAAGCTCTGGTATTTTCAGCAAGTTGTTCAACGTTAAAATTCATTTTGCCAAGCGATGTATGAATTATTCCGGCTTTCTCAACTCTGAATTCGATTTTACCTGCTTTAACTTCCCTAACAGCTTTTGCTACATCATTAGTAACTGTTCCGCTTTTAGGATTTGGCATTAAACCTTTTGGACCTAAAACACGGCCAAGTTTACCAAGCTCACCCATTGAATCCGGTGTAGCTACAATAACATCAACTTCAGCCCAGCCGCCTTTAATTTTCTCAAGATATTCTTCAAATCCGGCATATTCTGCACCGGCTTTTAAAGCTTCTTCTGCTTGAGCACCTTTTGCAATTACAAGAACAGTAACTTTTTTACCGGTACCATGCGGTAGTGAAACTGTTCCTCTTACCATTTGGTCTGCATGGCGGGGATCAACACCAAGTCTGATTGCACAATCGAGTGATTCGGTAAATTTAACTTTTGCATTATCTTTTAAAAGTTTGATTGCTTCTTCAACTGTGTATTCTTTTGTTCTATCAATATTTTTATTGACAGCTTTAATTCTTTTGGTAACTTTCATTTTGATTCCGATAAAAAATTATTTTAAAATTAGTCTTCGACTGTAAAACCCATACTACGTGCAGTACCAGAAACCATACTCATTGCATGATCAACATCATGAGCATTTAGATCCGGCATTTTTATCTGTGCAATTTCACGAACTTGAGCTTTTGTTACTTTAGCAACTTTTGTTTTGTTTGGTTCAGCAGAACCTTTTTCAACCTTTGCCGCTTTCTTTAATAAGATTGCAGCCGGAGGTGTTTTTGTAATAAACGTAAAGGACTTGTCGGAAAAAACTGTTATCACAACAGGAATAATTAACCCTTGTTTATCAGAAGTTCTTGCATTGAACTGCTTGCAAAACTCCATAATGTTGACACCTTTCTGACCTAAAGCAGGACCCACCGGTGGTGAAGGATTTGCTGCACCAGCGGATATTTGCAATTTAATATAACTATCAATTTTTTTTGCCATCGTTTAACCTATATCAATTTATTTTTCAAATTCAGCTTGAGCAAAATCAATTTCGACAGGAGTTTTTCTTCCAAAGATCGAAACCATGACTTTGATTTTTAATTTTTCTTCATTCACTTCTTGTATAAAACCAGAAAAATTATTAAAAGGACCGTCAACAATTTTTACAAAATCGCCTGTCCTAAAAATAGTCTCAGTTCTTTCTGTTTCATTATCCTGAGATAATCTACCAACGATTCTTTTTACTTCTTCAGGTTGAAGTGGTACAGGATGATTTACAGATCCGAGAAAGCCCATAACAGACGGTGTGTTGATAATAAAATCTTTTGCTTTAATATCTAGATCAACACAAACCAATATATAACCGGGGAAAAAATTTTTCATTTTAGTTTTTTTCTTGCCGTCTTTTACTTCAAAAACTTTCTCGGTTGGAACAAGTACATCAAAGATTCTTGAACGAAGTTCTTCATTTTCTTTTAATTCAGCATCTATCAATGTCTTAACTTTATTCTCATGACCAGAAAAGGTTCTGACAACATACCATCTAGCTTTTTCGTTTTCCAAGATTAAAAAATTCCTTGTAATATTTTATTTACAGCCATATCAACTATATAAGTAAAAGCTGCAAGGACTAAACAAACTATGATCACAACTGAAGTTGATTCTTTCAATTCTTCACGAGTTGGCCAAGTAACTTTTTTCATTTCTTTTACAACATCATTAACAAAGTTGACTATTTTTTCTTTCATGAAATTTTTCTTTTTTATTGGTTGCACGTCAGGAGGGACTCGAACCCCCAACCTGCGGTTTTGGAGACCGCTGCTCTACCAATTGAGCCACTGACGTATTATTTAGTTTCCTTAAAAACTACATGTTTGCGAACTACTGGATCATATTTCTTAAACTCAACTCGATTTGGATGTTCCCTTTTATTTTTTTTAGTTGAGTAACGAAATCCTGTATTAGCAGTGCTTTCCAATACAATTATTTGTCTAACGTTTTTTGATTTTGCCATTTCACCTTTCCTTATTAAAACTATTTCCCGAATTATTATTCGGTATTGAGCTGATGACCGGGATTGAACCGGTGACCTCTTCCTTACCAAGGAAGTGCTCTACCAACTGAGCTACATCAGCAGTTAGAGCGGGAGACGGGACTCGAACCCGCGACCAACAGCTTGGAAGGCTGTGACTCTAGCCAACTGAGTTACTCCCGCAATAAAACATAACGTAAAGAACTCGTGGGCGGCGAGGGATTCGAACCCCCAAAGGCGTATGCCAACGGATTTACAGTCCGCCCCGGCTCTCCAACTCCGGCGTCCGCCCAGACGTATTTCACCCGTTTTTGTAAAAACCGAGCTTCAAATATAGAATGACTTGGTTAAAAAAGCAATAAATGTTAGTAATAATTCTTCCAAAGTGTGGTATTAATGACCCCAAAGTTCACGGTCTAAGCTTCTGTACTGTATTGCTTCGGAAATAAATTGGGGTAAAATGTCTTTGGAGTTTTCAAGATCTGCTATTGTACGACTAACTTTTATAATTCTATCAAAAGCACGCGCTGATAAACCAAGTCGTGTCATAGCCATCTTAAGTAGTTCTTCACTTTTAGAATCTAGTTTGCAGAATTTACGTAATTCTTTTGATGACATATCAGCATTCTTAAAAATGTTTTTCAATCCGATAAATCTTTCCTGCTGGATTTCTCTGGCTATTATTACTCTTTTCCTAATGTCGGTTGATCTTTCTCCAACAGAACTAGATGCCAGATCTTTGAATTTTACTGCAGGTACTTCAATGTGAATATCAATACGATCTAAAAGCGGCCCTGAAATCTTTGCCATATATTTTTGAATCTGCATCGTATTACATGTACATTCTTTTGACGGATCGGTGAAGAAACCACACGGGCACGGATTCATAGCTGCAGCAAGCATAAAATTTGCGGGAAATTCTAAAGACATTTTCGAACGGCTGACCGTTACTTTGTAATCTTCTAATGGTTGCCGTAAAACCTCTAATACATTTTTTTTAAACTCAGGTAATTCATCTAAGAAAAGAACACCGTGATGTGCATACGAAACTTCACCAGGACGCGGTATAGTCCCACCTCCAATTAAAGCTGCATCAGATATTGTATGATGAGGGCTTCGAAATGGACGTTCTGTAATAAGTGCTTTATCTTTAGCTAATATTCCAGCAACAGAATGTATCTTTGTTGTCTCAAGAGCTTCTTCGAAGTTGAGCGGCGGAAGTATTGAAGGAAATCTTTTAGCTAACATTGTTTTGCCTGAGCCTGGCGGACCAATCATTAAAATGTTATGACCTCCGGCAGCTGCTATCTCTAAAGCGCGTTTAACATTCTCTTGTCCTTTCACATCTGAAAAATCGAGTGCATAAGTATTGACTTGTCCAAACACATCATCTTTGTTCGTATAAACCGGTGTAAATTTTTCTTCTTCATTTAGAAATTGAATTACTTCCATAAGATTATGAAGTCCGAAGACTTCAATACCATCAACAATAGAAGCTTCTTTCACTGAATCAGTCGGTAAAATTATTTTTTTAATTCCTTTCCCTCTTGCTTCAACAGTTATAGGAAGCGCACCTTTTATTTTTCTTAGAGAACCATCTAAAGAAAGTTCCCCCAATAATATTGTTTCATTTAATAAATCTTGTTTTACAATTTCATTTGAAGAAAGAAGTCCAATAGCAATTGCAAGATCAAATGCACTTCCTTCTTTTTTGATATCTGCAGGCGCAAGATTAATTGTATGTTTTCTGTGAGGTAATTCAATGCCTGAGTTTTTTATGGCAGCAGTAACCCGCTCGCGGCTTTCTTTAACTGCGTTATCAGGTAAACCTACGATAGTAATGGATGGAATCTGTTTTTCGGAATGAGTTTCAACTTCTACTAAGAAAGCATCAATACCAAATGTTGCCCCGGATAAAACTTTTGAAAACATTAATTGCCCCCAGTTTTATGATTTCAATCTACAAAAAAATCATCCAACTAAAACATGTGACAGAGAACTAAAAAATTTTATTTAAACTTTCTTAAAAATTCCAATCTATCTTTTAAGTTTTCAACAGGAACAAGTAATTTATCTTTTCCAAAAATTGCATCATTTCTGTTTTTGAAAACCAACTCGTAATCTTTGCTCATTACAATTGCTTCTTCGGGACAAACTTCTTCGCAGAAACCACAGAAGATACAGCGCAGCATATTAATTTCAAATTTTACCGGATATCTTTCTTTTTCCAAATCAGTTTCGGAAGCTTGCACTTCAATTGCAAGTGCGGGACAAACTCGAGAACATAACCCGCAAGCTACACAACGCTCAACTCCATTATTTTCTTGAACAAGAACCGGACGACCTCTGTATGACGCCGGTGGTTCAAATTTAACTTCAGGATATTGTAAAGTAACATTTGGCCGGAACATACTTTTTAGGGTGAGCGCCATTCCTTTTGCAATTTCAGGAATGTACAATTTCTCAAAAATGTTCAAATCTTTTTCTCTTTTTTGCCCAGCCATCTTATTCCTTTAAAACTTTTTTATAAGTTGAATATCATTATCAGTACCGCAACCCAAATTAAATTTGCAAGTGCTAACGGAAACATAACTTTCCAACCAAGATTCATTAACTGATCATATCTAAACCGGGGTATTGACCATCTTACCCAAATAAAGAAAAACAATATTGCGCCCATCTTAAATAAAAATGCAGCTACTTGAATTATCGTTGTTATTGTTGTACTCAAACTAAGTTTATCAATATAAGGAACTTGCCAACCGCCAAGATACAACGTAACTATCATTCCGCTTGCAATAATCATATTGGCATATTCTGCAAGAAAGAATCCGGCAAATTTAAATGAACTGTACTCAGTATGATACCCTCCTACTAATTCCGGTTCGGCTTCGGGCAGATCGAATGGCAGTCTATTTGTTTCTGCAAATGCGGATACAACAAATGTAATAAACCCTATCGGTTGAATAATTGCATTCCACATCCAACCGTACTGAGATTCAACAATTTTCATAGGACTTAATGATTGCGACATTAATAAAACGCCGGCAATCGAAAATCCCATTGATACTTCATAAGAAATCATTTGAGCGGAAGAACGAATTCCGCCAAGCAAAGAATATTTACTTCCGGAAGACCAACCGGCAAATGTAATTCCATAAACACCTAGAGACGTTAAAGCGAAAACATAAAGCACACCAATATTTACATCAGCAACAACTAAATTAATTTTATAACCAAAAAGTTCTATTGGCGGACCAATTGGGATAACAGCATAAGTAGCAAAAGAAACAAATAGTGCAATGAATGGTGCTAGTGTGTGCAACGGTTTGTTGGCAGCATCAGGAACAATATCTTCTTTAAGAAGCAGCTTAAAGACATCAGCAAACGGCTGTAGTAATCCCAACCAGCCAACTCTATTTGGCCCAACTCGATTTTGGACCCATGCGCTGATCTTTCTTTCAAAGTAAACTAAGTAAGCAACTGATAACAGCATTAGAACTACAATGATCAAAATCTTGATCAGCGAAATAATTATAATTTCCCAAATGTTCATAAAACCAAACTCCGTTTATGCATTTGCTGTTTGTTTGATTTTCAATTGCGCACCATGTTTTCCAATTTCATCGTAATCTAATCCTTTGAATGCAGAATTTGAATTTGCAATTTCAGAAAATATTTCTTCAGCCATATTAAATTTTATTTTAAAATCAAGCAGTTGAGAAAGAGCTACAAAGATTTTCCAGCTTGGTTTAGAATCATATTTATGTCCTTGCATCCAACGGTCGAACTCAGTTCCAAATTTATCCCAGCGGCTCATTTCCATTCCATCCAAAGCACGATCCATCTCTTCGGTTGCAACAGCAGGATAAATTCTCTGAACTCTTCCTTGAAAATTTACGAATGTGCCGTTCTTTTCTGCAAATGTTGATGCCGGAAAAACTATATCGGCTAACACTGTTGTTCTATTTTCATTTGAAGCATGCACAATTAAGAGATCAAGCTTTCCAATTGTTGATTCCCACTCTTCATTAAATGAAGCAGCATCTTCCTCCATTACATACAGCGCTTTTATTTTTCCTTCTTTAATTCCTTTTAAGATTGCTGAGATATTCATTCCGCTTGAACCAGGATGAACTCCGACTAATTCTGCACCAAATGAATTTGGAGTTTTATCTTCGCGAATTAAAATATCATCTTGATCACCTGAAATAATGTGATCAGCGTAATCAATATTTGTAACACCAAGTAACTTAGCAAACTTTACAAGCGCATAATTGTCTTCACAAGTTGCATAAGCTGAACCTATGAATGCGATCTCTCCGCTTTTATAATCTTTCAAACTTTTTGCGGTAACACTTAACGCTTCATTCCATGAAACTTTTTGAAGCTGACCTTCTCTACGAATATAAGTTCCATCAATTCGATTTTCAGCGTTCACATTTTTAAATGTATCAAGTCTTCCTTTATCGCACATCCAATAGCTGTTAACATCTTTGTTATGTCTTGGTGTTAATCTTAAGATCTCGTTATTTCGAACCCAAACTTCCGTATTGCATCCGCGTGAACATCCGACACAAATAGAATCTGTCTTAGACATTTCCCATACGCGCGATTTAAATCTAAAATCTTGATTTGTAAGTGCTCCGACAGGACAAATGTCAGTTGTATTTAAAGTGTAAGGATTATCAAACGATTCACCGGGAAATGTTGTAATTGTTACTTTATCTCCGCGCTGTACAAATGTAAGCTGATTCTTCTTTGCAATCTCATCTGAAAATCGAATGCATCTTGAACATAAGATACAGCGTTCACCATCAAACTTAATATGAGGTCCAAGTTGAACACGTTTTTCTTTTCGAACTTTTATTTCTTCAAAGCGGCTTTCACCCCGGCTGTGTTGATATGCATAATCTTGAAGTTTACATTCTCCGGCTTCATCGCAGATTGGGCAATCGAGCGGATGATTGATGAGAATAAATTCCATCACAGCATTACGGGCTTCAATAGTTTTTTGCGATTGTGTATGAACAACCATTCCTTCAGCGGCGTAAGTAGAACACGATATTGCAAGCTTCGGTATATTTTCAATTTCGACTAAACAAATTCGGCAATTACCGGAAATTGATAAACTCGGATGCCAGCAAAAATGAGGAATTTCAATTCCGGCAAAACGAGCTGCTTCAATTATAGTTTGTCTTTGTTTAAACTCGATTTGTTTTCCGTCAACAGTAAATGTTGGCATATCACTTTCCTCATGCAACTTTATGAAGCAATGGATTTTTCGAAGACAAAATTACTCTTGTTAAGGTACCATTTTCAAATATTTCGTTGGATAAATCTCGAATATCTTTTGCGGTTACTGCTTGAATATATTTAACTGTTTCTTCTATTGTTTTAATTTTATTAAAGTAGATCATTGATTGGGCAATCCTTAACATTCTATTTGTAGTGCTTTCCAAACTCATCAGCATGTTGCCGATTAAATATTCTTTTGCTCTTTCAAGTTCAACACTTCCAACTTTTTTCTTTTTGATCTTTTCAATCTCTTCATAAATTAAGTCTTGTGCTTTATTAACCGATTTATCATTAGTAGAAAGATAAATTCCGAATGTTGAGATATCAAAAAATGAATTAAGGAATGAATTTATTTGATAAGCGATTCCGTTTTCTTCTCTTACTTTTTGAAATAGGCGTGAGCTGCTTCCTTCTCCCAAAATATGTGAAAGTACACTTGCTTTAACCCGGCTTTTTTCTTTGTGACCGTAGGTTGATCTTCCCAAAATATAATGAACTTGCTGAGTCTCCTTAGAAACATGAAGATCGCCGGTTGGATTTACAACCAGTTCCCGTTTATTATTATTTGTTGCTTTGAGATTTTTAGAAATGTATTTCTTTGCAAACTTGATCAGATCTTTATGCTCAATATTTCCTGAAGCAACTATATAGAAACGATCCCGTGTGTAATTTTCATTTACATATTTAAAAAGATCTTTTTGTTTGAAGCTGCGCAGATTTTTTTCTGTTCCAATTATCGGCATTCCAAGAGAATTACCATGGAAAATATTGCTTTCGAATTTGTCAAAGATTAATTCATCTGGTGAATCTTCTATATCATATAATTCATCAATAACTACAGCAGATTCTTTTTCTATTTCTTTGGGCTCGAAGATTGAATTCTGGACCATGTCTGCAAGTACTTCAAAAGTTTTTTCTACGTGATCCGTTAAACCTCTTCCGTAAAAACATGTATGTTCTTTGGAAGTGAATGCGTTTAAATATCCGCCGAGTGATTCAATATCTTCTGCGATTTTTTTGGCAGACCGTTTTTTTGTCCCCTTAAAGAACATGTGCTCAAGAAAATGACTTATGCCGCTGTTCTCTTCTGTTTCATCCCGCGAACCAACATTAAACCAAAATCCGAGAGAAAATGATTTAACATAGCTAATTTTTTCTGAAATTATTTTTATTCCGTTAGGCAGTTCTGTGATGTTTATATTTTTCAATTAGGGGTTTCTATTATAGTTAAGAAAAATTGTGGGGCAAATATAGAGAAGTAGCAATTGGCTATCAAATGAGTGTAGAGTGTAGAGTTTAGAACGTAGAGTGAAAATCTTTGTTAATATTCTACATTCTACACTCTATGTTCTTCGCTCTACACTTTTACTGCAAATTTTTCCACATACTTTTCATGAAACTGTGCAATTGCTTTGTAAGCTTTCTCCAAAATATTTTCTTTTTTTTTGAACAAGTTATTGACACATGTATATTTTGTTTTTATCTTTGTCTTAAGATGAAAACACTGAATGATAAATATAACACACTCACTAGCAGAAATTGGTTCTGGTGGTGGTATAATTTACGATAGAAAACTCAGTGTAACTAACCTAAGTGTATAATTTTGATTTGAAACCCTTTTTAGTAAACACTGAGAAGGGTTTTTTGTTTTATAGGATAATTTATGGAATATAATTTATATACAAAATTTGCAGCAGAATACAACATCGTCCCGGTTTACAAAATCATTTCAGCGGATTTATTAACACCGGTCGCGGCTTACTTAAAAATTCGCGAGGATAATTCTACTTCCTTTCTTCTTGAATCTGTTGAAGGAATTGGAAGATTAGCACGTTATTCTTTCATAGGATTGAATCCGGCCGAGATCATTTCCAATTATGGTAACGAACTTATACTGAAATCAAAAAACGGCACAGAAAAAAGTAGCCGCAATCTATTCGATTATTTAAAAGAACAAATAAATAATTTCAGTCATCCTGTCATCGAGCAACTTCCCTATTTCACCGGCGGAATTGTTGGATACATAGGTTTTGAAAACATTTCACTTATCGAAGATGTAATTGAATTCACCGGCGAAAATAAACTTGACATTCCCGATTCCATACTTGGTTTATACGAAACCATTATTGTATTCGATCATTTCAAACACCAAATTATTTTGATTACCAACGTTGATACAATAGATAAGAACAATCTTCAGATAAAATATGATTCCGCTATTGAGCAACTTGAACAACTGCGCGCCAGACTTTCTAAAACAATTTCTTACAAATCCGATTTTAAATCGTCCTCAAGCGCAATCTCCGAAAAAGAAGAAAAGGATTTCTGCGGACTTGTAGAAAAAAGCAAACGGAATATTTTGCAAGGAGATGTATTTCAAATTGTGCTCTCCAAGAGATTTCAGGCCGATTACGAAGGAGATTCATTCAATATTTATCGTGCACTGCGCATGATAAATCCTTCGCCGTATATGTACTTCTTAGAATTCGAAAACGATTTAAAAATTATTGGAACATCGCCGGAAGATTTGTTAAAAGTAAAAAATAGAAAAGCGGAGATTCTTCCAATTGCCGGAACAAGGCGGCGCGGCAAAAATGAAGATGAAGATTCCTTATTGGAAAATGAATTAATGAACGATCCGAAAGAAATTGCAGAGCATGTTATGCTGGTTGATCTGGCACGCAACGATCTGGGAAGAGTTTGCGAGTTTGATTCAATTCATCTTTCTGAGAAAATGAGAATAAATAAATTTTCACACGTTATGCATATCGTCTCAAGAGTTGAAGGAATTCTCCGTGCTGATAAAGATTGTATTGATGCGCTCAAAGCATCTTTTCCGGCGGGCACAGTTACCGGCGCTCCGAAGATCCGCGCAATTCAGCTCATTAACGAATATGAAAATTTACAGAGGGGAATTTATGCGGGCGCTGTCGGTTACATTGACTTCAGCGGTAATCTTGATATGTGCATAGCAATCCGCACATTGTTTGCAAAAGAAAATAAAATTTATTGGCAAGCCGGTGCCGGCATAGTTGCAGACAGCAAACCGGAATTGGAGCTGAAAGAAATAAAAAATAAATCTGCTGTTTTATTAAGCGCTTTGAAATGCGCCGAGGTGATAGATGAAAATCTTGGTAATTGATAATTACGATTCCTTCACTTTCAATCTCGTGCAGTTGGTCGGGCATTTCACAAAAGAAATAATTGTGAAGCGGAATGACAAAACTTCGCTCGATGAAATAAATGATTTGCGTCCGGATAAAATTATTATTTCGCCGGGTCCTGGGACTCCAAAAGAATCAGGTTTATCGCTTGAAATAATAAAACAGTTTGGGCAAAGTATTCCGCTGCTCGGAGTGTGCCTCGGTCATCAAGGAATTGGTTATGTATTCGGCGGAAAAATAATAAGCGCACCGGTTCTTATGCACGGAAAGACTTCAAAAATTTTACATGACGGGAAAATGATTTACTTGAACATTCCGCAAAGTTTTGATGCGGCTCGTTATCATTCTTTGATTATTGATAGAGAAACTCTTCCGGAAGTTTTAGAGATAACAGCACAAACAGAAGATGAAATTATTATGGGAGTTCGGCACAAAAATTATCCAATGGAAGGAATACAATTTCATCCCGAGTCAATTTTAACAAATGTTGGTCATCAATTAATAGAAAACTGGTTGGGGCTATGATAAAATATTACATTGAAAAAATTGCTGAACGTGAAAACTTAACTCTGCAAGACGCTTATAATGTAATGCATAAAATTATGAGCGGTGAAGTCCACGAAGCACAAATTGCCGCATTGGTACTTGCATTAAAAACAAAAGGAGAAACTCCCGAGGAAGTTGCTGGCTTTGCTAAAGCTATGCGCGATTTTAGCGTGAAGATCAACCACCAAGACAAAAATATGATTGATGTTTGCGGAACCGGCGGAGACGGATCAAACACATTTAATATTTCAACTGCTGTTTCTTTTGTTGTAGCCGGCGTCGGAATTAAAGTTGCTAAACATGGCAACAGATCAATTTCCAGTAAAAGCGGAAGTGCAGATGTTTTAGCCGAGCTCGGATTAAATATTAATCTTTCCCCTTCTCAATCCGAACAAGCGTTAACTGAGATCGGGATCGCATTTTTATTTGCGCCGAATTTTCATCCTGCAATGAAATATGCAGCACCTGTCAGAAAAGCTCTTGGTATAAAAACAATTTTTAACGTGCTCGGTCCGTTGACAAATCCAGCAGGCACAAAAAAACAATTAATAGGAGTTTACAACTTAAGTACAGCGCAATTAATGGCAGAAGCAGTAAAGTATCTTGATATGGAAAAGGTTTACTTCGTTAATACATCAAACAGTTTCGATGAAATTTCTTTGACCGGTGAAACTAATGTGATTGAATATTCTTTGGATAACGGAATTAAGAATTTTAGAATAGATCAAGATTCTTTCGGATACGCAAAAATAAATATTGAAAAAATTCAAAGCGAATCGGTTCTCAATAATTCGAAAATCATGCTTTCGGTTTTGAAAGATAAAATAAAGGATGAAGCTTATTATGTCGTCGCCGCAAATGCCGCTTTGGCGCTTCGTGTTGCTGGAAATTCTGATGATCTGATTGCATGCAAGGATGCGGCTGAAGATTCAATCCTTTCCGGAAAAGCTTTTGAAAAGTTAAATGCATTAAAAAATTTCGGAGAAAAATTTCAATGAGTTTTTTAAACGAAATACTCGAAGTAAAAAAAGAGGAAATAAAAAAGCTGAAAGCGAAACGCACTCTCAATTCTTTCGGCAATGAAAAATTTTTCTCGGCACCAACAAAAAGTTTGAAAAAATCTCTCAATAGAAAAGACCGGCTCGGGTTGATTGCAGAAATTAAAAAAGCAAGTCCATCTAAAAGTATAATCAAAACGGATTTCAATCATTTGAAAATTGCAGAGGTGTATTTGAAATGCGGAGCCGATGCGATTTCAATTCTTACCGACAAGAATTTTTTCCACGGTGATATCCACTACATCAGTGATATAGCAGAAATAAAAAATGTTCCCCTTCTCCGAAAAGATTTTATAATTGATGAGTATCAGATTTTTGAAGCAAAAGCATTTGGCTCCGATGCCGTTTTATTAATTGCCGAAGCTTTATCGTCAGCGCAAATAAAAGAGTTATCGCATACGGCAGCGGAATGCGAATTGGAAGTTTTGCTCGAACTTCATTCAGTTTCTCAATTGCCGAAAATAGATTTTACAACAAATAATCTTATTGGCATTAACAACCGTGACCTTGAAACATTTGAAGTAAACCTTGACACAACCTTAGAGCTTTCAAAAAAAATTCCGCAAGAAATAACCGTTGTATCGGAAAGCGGATTGTCCTCGGAATCTGAAATTAAAAAAATATTAGAAGTGAACGTAAAAGCCGTTTTAGTCGGTGAACATTTTATACGGTCAAAAAATATAGAAGAAAGTGTGCGTGAGGTTTTGCGCTGGTCTCAATTTCCAAATTAATTAATACGATTAAGCTGACTGAGAAAATTATGCATGTAAAAATTTGCGGAACGACTAATCTTGAAGATGCTTTGCTAAGCGTTGAACTTGGGGCAAACGCGCTTGGATTTATTTTTTATGAAAAGAGCAAGCGCTTTATTCAGTATGACGAAGCAAAAGCGATAATTGAGCAATTGCCGCAATCAGTTTTAAAAGTCGGCGTATTTGTAAACAACACAATAGAAGAAGTAAATTCTGCCGCAGATAGAATTGGTCTATCTGCGGTTCAACTTCATGGTGATGAAACACCTTCCTACACAAAGCAAATTGAGAAGCCGGTTATAAAAAGTTTTAGAGTTGATAACAAATTTGATTTTTCCCTTCTTGATGAATATGAGAACTGTTCATTCTTGCTTGATAGTTCTTCCAAGAATGAATTTGGCGGTACGGGAAAATCTTTTGATTGGACTTTGATACCAAACGGACTCAAAGATAAAATTATTCTTGCCGGAGGTGTTTCGTCAAAAAACATCGAAGAGATTTTCATACACATCAAACCGCAAGCGGTTGATCTCGTTTCATCCGTTGAAAAATCTCCGGGTAAGAAGGATGAAGAGAAACTAAAAGAATTTTTTAACATCGTAAATAAGTTGAGGTATAAATGCTGATTCTGATGAGCTTAAACTCCCCGCGCGAACATATTAATCAAGTAAAGGAAAAAATAATTTCTTTGGGATGCACTCCGCATGAAATCCCCGGCGATTCAAAACTTGCGATTGGAATAACCGGGCCATCGGATAAATTAGTTAAAGAAGATTTCCAGCTTTTACCTTCGGTGGAAGATGTTGTACGGGTTTCAAAAAAATACAAACTAGTAAGCCGGGAAATGAAAAACGAGGATACACTAATCAATGTGAACGGAAACATTATCGGCGGAGAAGAGTTGTTAATCATTGCCGGACCTTGTTCAGTTGAAAGCCGGGATCAAATTTTTGATATTGCCGGACAGTTGAAAGAAATGGGAGTAAAATTTTTACGCGCCGGCGCTTACAAACCGCGATCAAGTCCATATGCATTTCAAGGATTGAAAGAAAAAGGGCTTGAATATCTCGCTGATGTAAAAAAAGAATTGGGGATGAACATTGTAACAGAAGCGTTAAATCAAAACACGATTGAAGCTGTTTCCGAAGTTGCAGATATCATTCAACTCGGTGCGCGCAACATGCAAAACTTTACGCTAATTGAAGAGATCGGAAAAACTCAAAAACCGATTTTGCTCAAACGCGGCATGTCTGCAACTGTTGAAGAACTTCTTCTTAGTGCCGAATACATTGTTTCCCAAAATAATTACAACGTAATTTTATGCGAACGCGGAATAAGAACATTTGAAACCGCAACGCGCAACACACTTGATCTTAACGCAATTCCGGTTATCAAAAAACATTCTCACTTACCAATCATTGTAGATCCATCTCATGGAGTTGGTATTTGGGATAAAATTCCGGCGATGGCTATGGCATCAATTGCAGCTGGTGCTGATGGATTAATTATTGAAGTTCACCCGTCACCGGAAAAAGCTCTCTCGGATGGATTCCAATCTCTTAATCCTGCAACCTTTAAATTGCTGCTAGTTAAGCTTCAAGAATTAGCTCCGGTTGTTAATAGAAAATTAACTTTGAATTAAGCGAACATGAAGACAAATTATAATTATCCTGATAAGAACGGAAAGTTTGGCGAGTACGGCGGAAGATTCGTTCCGGAAACTCTTCTCCCAGCTTTGTATGAACTTGATCAGTGCTATCAAGAAATAAAAAACGATTCTTCATTCACAACTGAATATGAGAAGTTGCAAAAAGAATATAACGGAAGACCAACACCATTAACATTTGCCAATAGATTAACAGACTATTTTAACACTGCAAAAATTTACTTGAAAAGAGAAGATCTTTGTCACACCGGCGCTCATAAATTGAACAATGCAATCGGACAAATATTAATTGCAAAACGGCTCGGCAAAAAAAGAATTATTGCTGAAACCGGCGCCGGACAGCATGGCGTTGCAACTGCAACAGTCTGCGCAAAGTTTGGTTTGCAATGCGTTGTTTACATGGGCGAAACCGATATCGAGCGGCAAAAACCAAATGTTTTTAGAATGAAACTTCTCGGCGCCGAAGTTCGCCCCGTAACCTCCGGAAGCAAAACTTTGAAAGATGCAACCAACGAAGCGATCCGCGACTGGGTTACAAATGTCAAAGGCACTCACTACATCATCGGTTCAGTTGTCGGTCCTCATCCTTATCCAATGATCGTCCGCGATTTTCAATCAATCATTGGAATTGAAACGAAAGAGCAAATCATGAAGGCGGAAGGAAGATTGCCGGATGATATTGTTGCATGTGTCGGCGGCGGCTCGAACGCCATAGGAATTTTTTATCCGTTCATCAATAATGAAGAAGTAAATTTAATTGGTGTTGAAGCAGAAGGTTTGGGAATTGAAACCGGAAAACATTGCGCAACGCTTAGCGTTGGCGAGCCGGGAATTTTCCATGGGATGAAAACTTATCTCTTGCAAAACAGTGAAGGGCAAGTTGAAGAAGTTCATTCTATTTCTGCCGGATTGGATTATCCGGGTGTTGGTCCGGAACATTCATTGCTGAAAGATATTTCTCGCGTAAAATATTTTTCTATTAGAGATGATGAAGCGCTAAAAGGAGTTGATCTCTTAACACGGTTAGAAGGAATTCTTCCGGCACTCGAATCTGCACACGCAATTGCATTTTTAGAAAAACTAATGCCCACAAAAACTAAAAACGAAATAGTAATTGTGAATGTAAGCGGAAGAGGCGATAAAGATTTGGCAATAATAATTGATAATCTTGGTAAATAACTATTCTAAAGAATCAAACTGGACTTGAATCGTGAGTTATATTAAAGATTATATCGAAAAGTTAAATGGAAAGAATCGCAAAGCATTATCAATTTTTCTTACTTCCGGATTTCCAACTAAAAATAGTTTTGTTGATTTAGCAAAACAAGTTTTGGATTCGGGTGCGGATATGATTGAACTCGGTATTCCCTTCAGCGATCCTCTTGCCGATGGACCGATAATTCAAGCATCTTCAAAAATTGCGTTGGATAATGGAATAAAACTAAAAGATGTCTTAAGCTTTTCAGAGGCAATCACCAGCGGAACAGAAAAACCGGTAATACTAATGGGCTATGCCAATCCTATCAGAAAATATGGAGTAGAAAATTTTCTTCGCGATGCAAATAATTCCGGAGTAAAAGGATTAATAATTCCCGATGTACCGCTTGAAGAATATGATTTTTTCTTTGAGAGTGGCACAGGTAATCTCGATGTGATACTTCTAACGACACCAACTTCTAATGAAGAAAGAATAAAAGAGATTGATGAAAAAAGCAGCGGATTTGTTTATTGCGTTAGTATTACCGGAACAACCGGTGTAAAAGAAAAATTTTCTCATGAGGTGATAAATAACATCAGCCGTACACGTTCTATAATCAAAAAAAATAAAATGATGATCGGCTTTGGTGTATCCAAACCGGAAGATGTAAAAACTTTTTCACCTTATTGCGATGGAGTAATTGTAGGCAGCGCTGTTATAAAATCTTTGATTAATAATGAAAATTTTGATGCTACTTTAAAATTAATTTCACAATTAAGCCAGGCATGTGAATAACTTTGTTTACATTCTTCACTCTATGTTCTTCGTTCTACACTTTTAAGGCAAACTTCTCAACATACTTTTCATGGAATTGAGCGATTGCCTTATAAGCTTTCTCCAAAATATTTTCAGGTGGAAGAAATACAATTCTAAAATGATTTGTTCCGGGCACTTGTCCGAATCCGCTTCCCGGAACAACAACAACTCCCGTTTCTTTTATAAGTTCTGAAGTCCAATGTGCATCATTAGAAATATTATTGATTCTTGGGAAAGCATAAAATGCACCTTCAGGTTCTACACAGGATATTCCCGGAATTGCATTCATCATTTCAACAGTAAGATTTCTTCTTCTTGTAAGTTTTTGTTTAGCAATATCTAAATGAGTTTGATCTCCATGCAACGACGGTGCAATTCCATATTGAGCAGGATGGTTTGCACACAAACGCGCACGCAAAATTTTATTGATCGCTTCAATATATTCTTTTAAAACAGATTTGTTACCGCTTGCTATTCCCCATCCGATTCTAAATCCCGGTACCATATAATTTTTTGAGAGTCCGCCGAAAGTTATCATTGGCACTTCAGAATTCAACGATGCAATTGAAGTATGTTCTTTTCCGTCCATTAAAAGTTTATCGTAAATCTCATCAGCAAAAATCACAAGGTTATGTTCGATAGCGAGATCAATAATTTTCTTCAGAGTTTCCGGCGACGCATTTGAGCCGGTAGGATTATTCGGATTGATTAATATTATTGCCCGTGTCTTAGAGTTGATCTTACTTTTTATATCTTCAATGTCCGGCTGCCATCCGTTACTCTCATCTAAGTAATAAGGATTTTCCATCGTCTGCAGCTTACTCTGGATTGCTGTGTAGAGAGGATATCCGGGCGTAGGTGTTAAAACATTTTCTCCGTTGTTCACTAAAGCTGTTAGACAAATATCAATTGCTTCACTTGCACCGGTTGTAACAAAAATATCTTGAACGTTTTTAATTCCTTTCTTCTCTGCCTCTAAACCAATTGCATCTGTGGCTTGTTTAATACCGGATGACGGCGAATAACCGTTATAATTTTTTTTCATCGCGTCGTATGTAGCTTCAACCAAATGTTTGGGAGGTTCAAAATCAAAAATATTTGGATCGCCAATATTCAGGTATAACATTTCTTTCCCTGTCTTAGCAACTTCGTTGGCAAGAATTATAACATCGCGCACGGCATAAGTAATATTTTCTGTTCTAACTGCAGGTTTGATTACAAAGTTTGACATTACTTTCCTTTAGTTTATAATCCTAACAATAATTTTAATTTATGTTCAACTTCATTAAGAGATGATGAAGTTACACTTCCCATATACTCAATGAATCTTTCTTTGGATATAGAACGCACATCTTCACATTTGATGTAACTTTCTGTTTTTAATCCGGTTTCTTCTATTGAAATACAAACATGAAGCGGAATTCCTTTTTTCTTCGAAGTAATAGGAATTACTATAACTAAATCTGCCATGCTATTATTAAAAAAATCTACTGAAATAACTAATACCGGTCTAATACCCGACTGCTCTCTTCCTTTGGTTGGATTTAAATTTACCATCCAAATATCACCGCGACTAGGAATTTTCATAAAAACCCTCTATTGACCGTCTTTAAGAGTTCTTGACCAAAGTTTTCTTTCATTCAGCTCTTCCCTCCATGCTTTTTTATCCGTCCTTAGCTGCAAGTATGCTTCATTCACTTCATTCCAAAACTGAACTTCTTTATAATGTTCAAGTGCCTTGGAAATAATAATCTGCATTGGTTCTCCAGAATTTTTTTTTATCTCCTGAAGAAGCTTATGAGTTCTGGAATCTATACGGACTGTGGCGGTTGACATTACTTATCCTTTTTTTGTTACAACTTAATCTACAAAATTGTAAACAATTAATGAAACTCGTTTTTCTACATTAATTTGGCTTGATGATTATTCCTTTATTGCGGTGTCCGTTTATCTTTATCGTTATCGGTTTTTCCATTCTGATATGTTTCGTAAAATTTTTTTTCTCTGTAATATTTTGTTTTTGTAACCAGTCCCAATCAATAAATCCTTGTTCCATAAAATTATCTACTGTAAAATATCCGATTTTAAACGAAGTAAGGTTCTGAAAAAAATGAGAACCTTGCGAAGGAGAAACATTAAAATCTGTAAAGTTGGATTCTATAATTGCTTTTGCGCCATTTATCTGTTCCCATGTAACCGGAATTCCTAACCAAGGATCAAGAGTACCCCATCTACCAACTCCTATTAATAGATAAGGTCGTTCTTCATTTATTAAAGTTGCATTAAATTGCGCAATCTCATGAGCAACTTCACGAGATAATTTTCTATCGAACTTTTCTATATCAACACAAATAATATCTTTAACATTGTTAATTATTCCATGTCCAAGAACTTGTTCACTTTTACAGAGAAGATTTTGCGATTCAAAATTATCCAACTCCAATTCTTCGATTTCACTATTAACAACAAGAGGACGCATTTGAAGCAATCCGAATTCTTTGGGTTTCCCTTCCGGTACTGAAAGATTAACTGCAAATTCGATTTCAACCGGAGAACCTGTTCCCCAGTTACCCATTTCTAAAAGTAGATCTAAAATTTCCGGAAGTGGGAATACTTTGTACTTTAAAATTGGTGCAAGCGTAAATATTTTCGGTCCGGGATGCTCTATACCGTCATAGATTGTTCTGTTATCATGTGAGTAAGTTGATCCAACTGCTGTCAGCGTTTTATCTTTTTCAGCTACTGAAAGAGGATATTTTTTTACTAAACATTCCTCATTGATATTTTTATCAGTGTATTCTTCTTTAAGATCAAGAGCATAGAAATCATGCGGTGTATATTTTAAAAAATCATTTAAGCTGCTGAACTGCATTGGATGAGTGGGATATTTTGGACAGAAACGAAAACTTAATCCCCCATCTACAATTGTTTTACCAAGTCCCGGTGCAACTGCAACAGTTCCATCCGTAGATTTGAGCGGCGTGTTGGGATAAAAATTATATGATTTTGCAACGCCGGAAAATTCAGGATAATATTTTCCGTTATGTTCCGCACCTACTAACTTTTGAATGATCACCGCCATCTTTTCTTCTTCAAGTCGGTAGGTTGTTACTTTTATATAATCTTTTGATTTCTTGAAAAAGATAGAAACATAAATCCGTTTTATTGCATGAAGCAATTGTTTCAAACGAACATCAAGATCCGGATGATTATTCGGCAGCATGAATGTATCATAAACTCCGGCAAACGGCTGACCTTGAGAATCTTCCAGCAAACTTGATGACCGAACTGCTAACGGTTCATTTACAATTTCTAAAAATGATTTTAGATCACTAAGCGCATTCTTTGGAAACTTTTTTGATTTGAAAAACCGATCCATCAATTCATCATCGTCATTTGATCTAAGCGCAAACTCAAGCAGATTATTATCGTTCAAGAATTGGTCGAAGATATCCGTAGCTAAAACCACTGCAGACGGTACAAAAATTTTCACTTTATCAAATCGGTAGCGGATTTCAAAATTTGCAAGCAAACTATTTACAAATCCTAATCCTCTTGCTTTTCCTCCTAAAGAACCGCCACCGATGCGAGCGAAAGTTGTAGTTACATCAAACGTTTTTTTGTTGAAATCCGATATTACACCAATCTGCCGGGACTTCCGGAATTCGCGAACGTATTCTATTAATAAATTCCGAAGTGCAGAGACGGATTCAAAGTCTTCAACTTTTTTAGGACGAAGTTGATGTGCAAGCCAAAATTCTGTTCTTGCCTTTAACCAATTCGAAAAGTGATTTCGTGATGCATGATAAAGAATACTTTCTTCCGGAACTTTACCAAGTTGTTCTTCTAATTCAGTTAGGTTGTGTGCGCGTCCAACTTCTTTTCCGTCTTCTTTACGAAAAATAAAATCTCCGAATCCAAAATTATGCATCATAAATTCTTTTAGATCTTCAAGAAGTGTCGGAGAATTTTTTTCTATAAAAGGAATTCCTATTGATGAAGCAATCTTTGCGTTTTCTTTATTAGTTGATTGAAGTAAAATAGGAATGTCCGGTCTTCGCTCTTTTACTTTTTTAGCAAAATGAACTCCTGCTTGTGTATCGCGTTTACCATCGCGGGAAAAATCAATATCAGAAATTATTCCAAGAATAAATTCTTCATACTTATCAAAATATTGCCAGGCTTCTTCGTAAGACGAACACAACAAAATTTTCGGACGTGCGCGCATACGTAAAAATTTATGCGAAAGATTTATTCCCTCGGAGATTAAGCTTTGCGATTGTTTAAGAACTTCCGTGTATATGATCGGTAAATAGGAAGAGTAAAATCTGATGTTGTCTTCGATAAGAATGATTGACTGCAACCCGACATGTTTAGTGTCGTGCTCAACATTATACCGGTCTTCCAAAAATTTGATAATGCCGAGAACAATTCTATAATCACCTTGCCAGATAAAAACTTTATCAAATACAGAAATATCTTTCGTAGAAATTAGATCCGTCATCTCGCGGTTATCGTAACTCAATAACACAACGGGAATTTCCAATCCACTCTCTTTAACTTTCTTTGCAAAAGTTAATGCAGACATATCTTCAATGTGAAGTGTTGTGATAATAAGATCGAAACGGTGTTCTTCTTTTGCCATTCGAATTGCTTCTTCACCATTTGATACTTGAATTAATTCCGGCGAATGACTGAGGTTTAGTCCTTGGTATTCTTGCCTTATCAACTCATACAGACGGTTATCTTCTTCGAAGATGTAAGAATCATATAAACTGGAAACAAGAAGAATATCGCGAATGCGGAAACGCATTAAGTTGTGAAAGTCTTGAAACTTTGAATAGCGACTTTTCTGAATTAATTCTTTATCAAACTTGATAGATTGTGGATTCATAAAAACTAAAATTGTGCGGCACTAAATTAAAGAACTCAAGTTTTGCATACTACAAAAAAATTCTGTGTTAGGAGGAGGGAAAATACGATTTCGGATTTACGATTTGGGATTTGAGAATTAAAATCCGAGCGACTCATTCCTCTCTTTGCGGTAATCAAAAATCATTTTTACAACATCAATACAATTAAAAACTGCTTCTTCAACAGTATCGCCTTCGGCAAAGGCGCCTTGAATGCCCGGAATTCTTGCAAGAAAACCGTCATCATTTTTTTTAATCTCAATTGACGCCATTATTGCTTTGGATTTTTTCATCTTTCTTGACTGAACAGGAAAGGGGTTTTCTGCAAGACTTTCAATTGCATCAAGAATGCGTGGAATATATTGCTTATCAATTTTTCTCAGGTCATGTTCTAACGACCCTTTCGGGTCAATTTTAAATAATCCCATCAGCCTTTAAACTTTTCTTTAGTTCATCCAAACTGATTGATGGCTCGTCTTTTCTTTCTGCTATAACAACGAGATCGTGAACATCTCCCAAAAGTTCTTCATAATCTTCCATTGGCAAAATTATGGCTTTCTTGATGCCCGATTCATCTACAATAAATTGAGTATCCATCGCTAACTTCCTCCTAAATTACCTTTCGTATAATATACATTATGAGAAATTAATTTACTTAACCAGCCTGTTCCTTCTAAGGCTGATAGGGTGATATTATTTTATCACTGACGCAGGATTAAGCACTTCGATTTCCGCATACTTTGAGAAGTCTTTCTCATTGTATGTGTAGATGCGA
>Ga0265292_1000285_pt1 | contig 83458 bp, 79 predicted proteins | sample Munlanlewell296A_FD_189080 | JGI IMG/M metagenome (GOLD analysis project Ga0265292, IMG submission 189080) | Leachate microbial communities from a municipal landfill in Southern Ontario, Canada - Leachate well 296A | ecosystem: Engineered > Solid waste > Landfill > Unclassified | place: Canada...
TATAACTATGGGTTATCCCGCAGTCTGTGATACGGACGTGCCGGTCATCCATCCTTCCGGCGTATGTCTCTACGAAGAAGTTGACAAGGAGCTTGACCACAGCAAGATCGTCCAGAAGGCCATTGAAGTAAGAGGTCTAAAAATTACAGTAGAGAAACCCCCGATACCCGTTGGATACGGACCGGCCTTTGAAGGTGAGAGGATACGCAAAGAGGATATGTTCATAGAGTTCGGCGGGGCGCGAACGTCTTCATTTGAATGGGTGCGGATGAGGGAGATGGAAGAACTGGAAGACGGCAAGGTTATCATAGTCGGCAACAATTGGCAGGAGAGATATGAAAAGGGCGGCAAGATGCCGCTCGCTATCGTTATAGATGTTGCGGGAAGAAAGATGCAGAAGGATTTTGAATCCGTTATAGAGAGGAAAATCCATCATAATATAAATGAAGCTCAGGGTATATGGCACATGGGCCAGCGTGACATAAACTGGATAAGGATAAGCCGGAACGCAAAGAATGAGGGCTTTACCCTTGAGCATTTAGGTCTCCTTAATGCAACCATGACCCATCACAGGTTCAAATCTATTGTGGACAAGGTCCAGGTAACGATTTATACCGAAGAAGAAGACGTACTAAGGATCCAGGAAGAAGCGAAGCAGTCATACAAAGAAAGAGACCAGAGGCTCGGCGGACTTGTAGATGAATCGGTTGATCTGTTTTATTCATGCCTCCTCTGCCAGTCCTTTGCTCCAAGCCATGTGTGTGTCATAAGTCCCGAAAGGCTCGGTCTCTGCGGCGCATATAACTGGCTTGACTGCAAGGCTGCATTTGAGATAGACCCGACAGGAGGCAATCAGCCTATACCAAAGGGTGATATGCTGGATTCCAGATACGGCAGATATTCGGGCATAGACGAATATTTAATGAAGGCTTCGGGCGGCGCTGTTGAAACGCTGAATCTCTATACCATCATGGAAAACCCTATGACATCCTGCGGATGTTTTGAGTGTATTGTAGCAATAATCCCGGAGGCAAACGGAATAATGATCGTGCAGCGAGGTCATACAGGCATGACACCGGTCGGAATGAAATTCTCCACCTTAGCCGGGACTGTCGGCGGAGGCACACAGAACCCGGGGTTTATGGGTATCGGAAGGATTTTTATTACCAGCAAGAAATTCCTTGCCGGTGACGGAGGCATAAAGCGGATTGTATGGATGACCAAGAATCTCAAGGAAAGCCTGAAAGAGGCCTTTGGCAAACGCGCCGCTGAAGAGGGGGTCCCCGACCTTCTCGATAAAATAGCGGATGAAGACGTCTGTGAAGATTCGGAGAAATTACTCGAGTTCCTCGCCGGCGTCAATCACCCGGCATTGGAGATGGAACCGATACTTTAAATGCAAAATGAAAAATGTAAAAGTCAAAATAAAAGAATTCAAGAAAATTGCAATTTGCAATTCTTAAGGCTGGAGGTTTTATGAGCAAAGTTGTTAAGAGTGCGGATAAGTCTGCGGATAAGATAATAGAATGGAGCGAAGCGCATAAGATCGAGACGTGTTTTGACAGGGCGCAGAAAATGAAGCCTTGTCCTATCGGGGCAGCAGGCGCCTGCTGCAAGATCTGCCATATGGGACCCTGCCGTCTGTTAGGGAGCAACGCAGAGGAAGACGCAAGGGGAGTATGCGGCGCCACGCTTCCGACAGTTGCTTCGAGGAATTTCCTCAGAATGGCGGTTGCAGGAGCTGCAGCCCATTCGGACCATGCGAGAGATATGGCCTTTACTCTGCTTGCAGTGGCAAACGGTGAAGCAGCCGATTTCAGGATAACCGACGTAAGGAAACTTTACAAGGTCGCAGGGATCCTGGACATCGAATTTGAAGGTCGTTCAGTCACGGATGTTGCCAGAGATGTTGCGACGAAACTCATTGAAGATTTCGGACGACAGAGAGGTGAGCTGAACTATATCAAAAGGGCGCCGAAAAAGACACAGGAGAGATGGAGAAAGTGGGGTATTATTCCAAGAGGCGTTGACCGGGAAATAGCCGAGTCAATGCACCGCACACACATGGGTGTTGACCATGACCCTGACAACCTTCTTTTAAGCGCTCTGAAGGTTTCCATCGCGGACGGATGGGGCGGCTCTATGATCTCTACGGACATTACCGATATTCTCTTTGGCACTCCCAGGCCGGTAAAGGCTGAGGCGAGTTTCGGGATATTCAAGGAAGATGAAGTTAACCTTGTTGTCCACGGGCATGAGCCTTCCCTTGCAGAAACTATTGTTAATGTGGTGAATGAGCCTGAATTGATAGAGTATGCAAAATCAAAAGGCGCAAAAGGGATAAACCTCGGCGGAATGTGCTGCACTGCAAACGAGGTGCTCATGAGGCACGGCATCCCGACGGCAGGAGGTTTTACAAACCAGGAGCTTGCAATCCTGACAGGGCTTGTAGATGCGATAACGGTAGACGTCCAGTGCATTATGCCGGCATTGACCGAGCTGTCAAAAAAATTCCATACAAAAGTCATTACCACATCGTATAAGGCGAAAATTCCCGGCGCAATACATATCCAGTATGACGAACACAACGCAAAAGATATTGCCCGGCAGATCATAAAGCTTGCCATTGATAATTTCACAAACCGCAAAACGGAAGGCAGTCATGTCTCCGAAAAATTCCCTGTGATTGCGGGTTTCTCTCATGAATACATAGAGTATATGCAGGGCGGCAGATGGAGGGCGTCGTTCAGGCCGCTAAACGATGCGATTATGGCAGGAAGGATACGCGGCGTTGTCGGGCTTGCAGGCTGTGACAATCCGAGGGTTCCTGCACAGGGTCTCCATCGTTTTCTTGCAATTGAATTAATTAAGAATGATGTGCTTATCGTCTCAACAGGCTGCGGCTCTGCTGCATGCGGCACTGCCGGATATCTGACGCCTGAAATGGCCCTTGAAAACGCAGGTCCCGGATTAAGGGAAGTCTGCGAAGCAATCGGTATCCCGCCGATCCTCCACCTTGGAGCATGTGTCGATAACTCAAGGATACTTACAATAGTTTCCGCAATGGCAGCAGAAGGCGGTCTTTCCGATGAGATTGGAGGGATGCCTGCAGTTGGAATTGCGCCGGAGTGGATGAGTGAAAAGGCGATAGCGATCGGATGCTATTTTGCAGCATCAGGTGTCCCTGTAATATTCGGAGGAGAATCACCTGTCGAGGCAAGTAAAGAGGTAACGAAGATAATGACGGAGGTATGGTTTGAAAGATTCAGAGGTTCGCTGCATTTTGAGCCGGACCCGGAAAAGATACTCCGCCTTACTCTTGATTATATCGATAAGGCAAGGGAAGCTCTGAAACTGAGAAAATATGAACCCGGCAAATTCGGGGCGGAAAGGGTGTTATTGGATATGGCTGCGCGCCGTGAACTCGAAAAGGCAGCCAAACCGCATCTGGGAATATATTAGGCCGAGGTTAATGTTGAACCTTAACCTTAACCTTGATTTAAGGAGGTGCTTATGAGTGCAACAGACGTGGATGTTGAAAAGCGGATTGGAGAGATAGGCGTCATCCTTGAAGCAAGGGAAAAAAACAGAGGCGTTCTGATCCAGACACTGCATCAGATTCAGGAAGATAACGGTTATCTGCCGGAGGACGTCTTGAAAAAGCTCTCTAAAAGCCTGAACATAGCTCTTTCAGAAATTTACAGCGTTGCGAGTTTTTACAAGATGTTTCATTTCAAACCGAGAGGTAAGAAGGTAGTCAAGGTATGTCTCGGCACCGCCTGCTATGTAAGGGGTTCCAAAAAGGTGCTTAATGCGCTTGAAAACGAGTTTAAGGTAAAAAACGGAGAGACTACTGAGGACCTTGCCATGACCCTCGAGACGGTAGGGTGTGTCGGGTGCTGCGGGCTTGCGCCTGTTTCCACGATAAACGAGGAAGTCATCGGTGAAATTATCGGGGAAAAGAAGATGGAGAAACTTGTAAGGTCTATAAAAGAAGAATAAAAAGTTATTAAGGGAGATTCCTGCTAATGCAAAGGTTGAAAAATATTGAAGAACTGAGAAATCTCAGGGCGTCGCTTCTTGAAGATATTTACAGGCCCGGCAGAAACGTAGTGAAGGTGTGCTGCGGGCTTCCCTGCAGCACACTGGGAGCCCATAAAGTTGTCAAGGCATTGGAAGAAGAGGCGTCAAAGAGCGGTCAGCGGGTTTCCATCGTCAAGACGGGATGTCAGGGCCTTTGCCAGAAAGGGCCGCTGATTCAGATAGAACCCTACGGCTATTTTTATCAAAAAGTCAGGCCAGAAAGGGCAAAGGATATTGTATCTGCAACATTATCTGCAGGAGAACCGGTTAGAGAGTTTGTCTACAGGGATTCATTCCTTGATGAAACGCATAAGTTGACGGAGGAAGTCCCTTTCTACAAAAAGCAGATGAAGATCGCCCTCAGGAATATGGGCAATATAGACCCTTTTGATATACAACATTATATAGCGGTCGGAGGTTACCGGGCCGTCGAAAAAATGTTTTCCTCAATGGACCCCGAAGCCGTGATCGAAGAAGTTAAGAAGGCAAACCTCAGGGGCCGCGGCGGCGCCGGATTTCCCGCAGGCGTCAAATGGGCGCACAGCAAGAAATCGCCATCCAAAGTAAGACTCGTGATCGCCAACGGCGATGAAGGCGACCCCGGCGCTTTTATGGACAGATCGGTTATGGAAGGCGACCCGCACAGCCTTCTTGAGGGCATGCTTGTCTGCGCATATGCGATAGACGCCCGATACGGGTTTATCTATGTCCGTCATGAATATCCCCTTGCTATCAAAACCCTCAAAGTTGCCATCAGTCAGGCTGAAGAGCTTGGATTGCTGGGTAAAGATATCCTCGGCTCCGGGTTTGAATTTACTATAGGGATCCGTCAGGGCGCAGGAGCTTTTGTATGCGGCGAGTCCACCTCTCTGGTTGCATCTCTTGAGGGTGAGAGGGGTTTCCCGAGGCCGAGGCCTCCGAGGCTCTCCGAGACAGGCGGAGGCGCATGGGGTTATCCCTCCAATTTGAACAATATAGAAACCTATGCGTGTGTCCCTCCGATCATTGAGAAGGGCGCCGACTGGTTTCTGGGCATAGGCACCGAAGGTTCACCCGGCACAAAGGTGTTTTCTCTGGCCGGTAAAGTGAGGAATACCGGACTTGTTGAAGTCCCGATGGGAATAACACTGCGGGAGATCGTTTTCGATATAGGCGGCGGAATCATCGGGGACAAAAAATTAAAGGCGGTACAGACCGGCGGTCCTTCAGGCGGCTGCATACCCGGGCAGTTCCTGGACATCCCTGTGGATTTCGACTCTCTCAGTAAGGTCGGTTCTATCATGGGTTCCGGCGGCATGGTCGTAATGGATGAAGACAACTGCATGGTTGATATTGCAAAGTTTTTCCTGTCCTTTACACAGGCTGAATCCTGCGGTAAATGTCCTCCCTGCAGGGTCGGAACATATCAGATGCTGCAGATACTGGAAAAGATTACCTCCGGCATGGGAGAGGTCGGAGATATTGAAAGGCTTGAGAGGCTTGGGATAATGGTAAAGAGAGGTTCTCTCTGTGGACTTGGCCAAAGTGCGCCAAATCCTGTTTTAACAACGATCAAATATTTTCGTGAAGAATACGAAGAACATATCAGAGACAAATACTGCCGGGCAAAAGTATGCAATCTCGGCGGTTTCGTTATAGATAAAGAGGAATGCATCCTGTGCGGTCTGTGCAAACAGGCATGTGCATTTGATGCAGTAAAAGAGACCCGCAGGAGTTTCTTTATCGAGCGTGATTACTGTACCAGATGTAAAGCATGTTACAATGCCTGTCCGGTTGATGCTGTAAAGATAATCAAACCTATGTATGTAAGGCTTGAAACGGAGCTGAAGCTGCCTGCCGAACGTTTGAAAGTCATCGAAATGAAAAGCAGGATGACATTGAAAGATATACTTGAATCAAGACCGTATGAGGTTATAACCATTCATAAAGATAGTACGATTTCTGATGCGGTAAATCTTATGAGCGGCAAAAATGTAAGCGGTCTGTTCGTGGTTGATAAAGATAATAAGCTGACAGACATTTTTACGGAACGGGATATTGTACGATGTGTATTCAACAATATACCATATAGTGAGACGATTTCTAATCTGACCAGGCGTGATATAACTATCTTCGACCCGTTGACGGCGGTCAGCACCGCAATATCTATCGCATCCAGAAAAAAGATAAGACATCTGCCCGTCGTTGAAGGCGACAGAATAATAGGAATGGTCACTTTCAGAGACCTGGTCTCATATATGCTTCCGGAGATTTCCTTTATGTCGTAAACGGTGCGTTAATTATATCTAAATAAGAGGAGTTTAAGGCATTAGCGAAAGGAGAAGCGGGATGACGTTGAAAGATATTTTAGAGTCGAGGCCCTATGAGATTATAAAAATTAAGCATAATTGCTGTATCGCCGATACCGTAAGGGTGATGAGCGAGAAGAATGTCAGCGGCGTTTTCGTGGTCGACGAAAACGATAAATTGGTAAGCATATTTACGGAACGGGATATCGTGCGTTGCGTATTCAGCAATATCCCTACAAATGAGCCGCTGGAAAACCTTATCATGCGGGATATAACAACTTTTGAGCCTACGACCAAGATAAGTTCAGCCATAGCTGTAGCCTCCAGGAAAAAGATAAGACATCTGCCTGTTGTCGAAGGAGAAAAAATCATCGGAATGATTACGTACAGAGATCTGGTAGCTTATCTTTTGCCGGAAGTATGTTATATGGCAGAGACGATGTATTAAGGAGAGGGTAATAATGGCTGAAGAATTCTAATTTCCCGGAGTTAAAAATGAACGAAGAAAATAATACGGCAGAAAAAACAAAAACAGTTGAGCAGATTAAAAAAGAGGCTGAAGAAAAGACGTGTGCCGTTCAGAAGGCTTTCTATTATATAAATGAATTCATTTCAGGACCAATGTGCAGCAGATGTTTCCCCTGTGCGCTTGGCACGGCAGAAGCAAGGATAAGACTGCAAAGACTTGTTCGTCATGCAAAAGATATCGATGAAAAGGATATTGAAATTTTAAAAAGAATCGGTTCTCATATGATCGAGGGCTCTTTTTGTAAAAAAGGAAAAGACACCGGAAAATATCTTGCTGAAATACTTTCTGTTTCCGGGAATGAATTCAAAGAGCATCTTTCGGGTATTTGTCCAAAAAAGGAATGTACAAGCCTGATTGAGTATGTTATAAAACCTGAACTTTGCACTATGTGCGGCGATTGTTTGGAAGTGTGTAAATATGATGCTATTCTCGGGGAAAAGAAAGTACTGTACCGTTCAGGATATCTTCCATTTGAAATAAGAAAGAAGAGATGTATAAATTGCGGCGAGTGCGTTAAAGTCTGCCCGACAGGAGCGATTGAGATTGTTACGGTTTCGGTTGAAGAATTGGTGAACGGGTAACTCATTAGTTGTACAAAACAAGGGTTCCGAAATCTTTCGGAAAAAACCCTGCAATGCAACAAAAGCATTTTATTTGCGATACACATGACTGCAATCTTATGGTTTATATAATATGGCGGAAGGCTTGCCGACCGGGCTTAACGAGATAAGGTGTTGCTGCCGGACTTTTCCCGAAAGATTTCGGAACCCTTGTCATTAAAGGTTTTCCGTTTGGTTTAATGAATAAATTGTGAATTGCGGATTGATAAATGATAATTGACTAATAGTTTCTGATAAGGAGGATTAAATGGATAATCAGGTGAAGGTTACGATAGACGGTAAGGAGGTTGCAGTCCCTGCCGGTATTACCCTTATTGATGCCGCAGCGCATGCCGGAATTCACATACCGAACCTTTGTTATATAAAAGGGATGAAGGGTGTGGGCGCATGTAGATTATGCCTTGTAGAAGTTGAAGGACTGAAGGACCCGGTTATTGCCTGCAATACAAAAGTCAGGGAAGGTATGATTATAAATACCCGTACAGACAGGGTTCAGGAAGTAAGAAAGTTTGTCATCGATCTTATTCTGTCCATGCACCCGCTTGACTGTATGACCTGTACTAAGTCAGGCGTATGCAACCTTCAGCGGTATGCATATGAATTCGAGCTTAAAGAATCATCATTCGAAAGAAAAAAATTCGGCTATCCGGTTGACGCCGCAAATCCGTTTATAAAAAGGGAGCCGGATTACTGCATCCTCTGCGGCAGATGTGTAAGGGTCTGTAAAGAGCAGGGAACCGACGTCCTCGATTTTATGGGGAGGGGCATTGAATTAAAGGTAGTTACTGCAAAAGATAAGCCATTACAGGAATCAGGATGCACTTTTTGTGGAAGTTGTGTTGACGCCTGCCCGGTGAACGCACTGCTTGAATCGGACAGATGGCGTAAGGGCAGGGAATGGGAATATGAAAAAACAAATTCCGTGTGTATGCTGTGCGGCAGTGGATGCGATATTGCTGTAAGCACAAAAGACGGCGCAGTGCAGAAAATAAATGCAGGTGCGCCTGATGGATCTGCCGACAAATATATCTGTGCCTTTGGAAGGTTCGGGTTTGACTCAGCGGGAGCAGACTCGCGCCTGACTATGCCAATGAAAAGAATAAACGGACAACTGAAAGATACCACATGGGAAGACGCCCTTTCGATTGTTGCCGGCAAACTGAAGGAGGCGGGCAACAATGCAGGTTTCATCAGCACGGCAGGCATTTTGAACGAAGATGCTATTAACCTTCAAGACCTTGCAAGGGATGTTGTAAAAACAAAGAACCTTGATACTACGCTGAGCCTCTATGGAGAGCCTGATTCGTTCAGAAATTCACAGTCGGCAGACATCAATAAGGCCGACCTTATCATGCTTATAGGCCTTGACCCATCCCAGTGGGACAGGGTACTGCCTGCGCTTGATGCGGCAGTAAGACGGAGGGTAAACAGGGGTGCAAAGCTTATAGTCATCAACGAAAAAGAGATAAAGATCGGTGAGGCCGCATCGATCAACCTTACAGGTGATGCACTATCCGCCCTTAAACGTATTGCAAAGGCCTTAATCGGAAAAGGACTGAAAGCCGATGAAAAGCTGAATGATTACGTAAAAAATGAAGAGGTTGATGAAGATACCGAAAAGGCTGCAACCCTGATTGCCGGAGCGAAGGAACCTCTGATATTCTCCGCGCCTTCCCTGTTCAGGGCTGCGGCAAATATCGCTCTCCTCAAAGGGAAGATCATATCGGTTGGCCTTGAAAGCAATGCAAGGGGTGTTGCCCTGATCGGACTGACAACGGAAGAGAAAACTTACAGCCGGATGATTTCCGGCGGAATAAAGGTCCTTTATGCCATAGGTGAAATCCCGCTGAATCAAAGACCGGATACCGATTTCCTGATTGTACAGAATTCTCATCTGACGGAACTTGCAAAACAGGCTGATGTAGTATTGCCTTCAACAACGTATCTTGAAGCTGCCGGGACGATTATAGATTATATGGGGAAGATGAAATACCTCCCGCAGGTGACGGAACCCCGAGGAGAATCAAAAAGTCACAGCCGTATATTTATTGAACTCGCCGGAGCAATGGGATCAACGCTCAAACGACCGAAGGAGTCGGATGTAAAGAAGGCGTCAACCGTGAAAGCAAAACTTTCGGTTAGTCCATTTGAAAAGAAAGAAGGACTTAATCTATCGCCTAAGGAGTTTATCGAATCCATCAACCACTCCGTTATCAGCGGCTCAAGGCTCCTGTGGCTAAAAGAGAGCATTAAAGAAGTTACGGCTTAGGAGATTTCAGGGTGTCGGAGAGACGGAATGACAGGGTATGGAGGCTGCCAGGTATCTTGAGGTTGCAGAAATCACAATCAGACGATGGGTAAGAGAAGGGCCGCTGAAGTCGCGGAGAATAGGCAAGAGTATAGTGTTTGATCCCGACGATTTAAGGGGCTTCAAGCGGTCAAGGAGGTGAAGACTTTATAAAATGTTGCATTGGGTGCCTTTTCTTGAGTGTAAACACTACATAGAAAGAAACGCCTTTCAAAATTTCCGGTCTCCGTTTTGTACTTCCTGTTATCAACGCCTCTTGGATTCTGGATAGAGAGTAATAGTTCACATAGCAGGAAGTACTGTGCATTGCTAAAACCTTTAAGCAGCGTGTATTTCCCCTTCAAACATGCATGACGGGTTGCTTTCTTGAGTAGTTAAGACTACCTTTGGAAATGTTCAGGGTAAATGTTTTGCTGTGACAAGCATAGTCAGGTTTTTCTCAATAACAAATAATACCTCTTGAGATTATCAGGCAGGCATATTTCCTGAACAGGAACTTTCACCTCAGCTATTCAGATTGCCGCTGTTCAGAGTAATTGCAATCGGTAAGGAGAACCTGCCGGTACTTGAATTTTCTTCTGAAATTGCTAATATCTAATATGAAAACAGGATTGTAGGGGGTCTAAGGTTCTGTGGGTATCAGCAAACGCAGAGAGATTATCAATGAGATTCTGCATTACGTGGGAATCGCTATGGATGGATCCAATCCATGCGACCTGCGTATCAAAGACGAGAGGTTTTTCAAAAGGGTTTTTAGAAACGGAAGCCTTGGTCTTGGTGAATCCTTTATGGATGGGTGGTGGGAGTGTGACCACCTCGATGAATTCTTTTGCAGACTCATGCCGTTGCAGCCCGAAAAGGCTGTTAAAAAAAACTTGAAGCTCCAGGGCGAGATACTTAAGGCTGTTTTTTTCAACCAGGGAAGCAAGTCGAAAGCATTTACAGTCGGGAAGAGGCATTACGATCTCGGCAATGAGCTCTTCAGAAGGATGCTTGACAAGCGTATGGTTTACAGTTGCGGCTACTGGAAACACGCAGGAACTCTTGACGAGGCCCAGGAAGCTAAATTGGACCTGAGTTGCAGGAAACTGGGACTTCAACCCGGTGAACGGGTGCTCGACATCGGCTGCGGCTGGGGTGGCTTTGCCGCATATGCTGCAGAGCGGTATGGCGTGAATGTAGTGGGAATAACTGTGTCGGTAGAGCAGGCAGCGCTTGCACGGGAATTCTGTACAGGACTTCCTGTTGAGATCAGGATGCAGGATTATCGTGAAGTGAACGAACCATTCGACCACATCGTCTCCATAGGCATGTTCGAACACGTCTGTTATAAAAACTATAGAAAGTATATGGAGGTTGTGCACAAATGCCTGAGGGACAAGGGGCTGTTCCTTCTGCAGACCATCGGAAATAATTACTCAACGATAACCATCGATCCGTGGATTGGCAAATATATCTTCCCGAACTCAATGATACCATCCATGAAGCAGATAAGTGAATCGGCGGAAAAGCTTTTTATTATCGAAGACTGGCACAATTTTGGTCCAGATTATGATCCTACGCTGATGTCATGGTTCGATAACTTTGATAGGAATTGGCATGAGCTGAAAGGACTATACGATGACTACTTCTACCGCATGTGGAAATACTATCTCTTGAGTAGTGCCGGCACCTTCAGGGCACGTGACATGCAGGTGTGGCAGATCGTATTCTCTAAGAACGGAATCCCAGGAGGCTATACTCCGGTTCGATGAGAGATTAATTGTATCTTCCTGTAAGTGTGATTCTTAAATGCCCTTCCACAATACTATCTTACAAACGGAAATTAATAAGACAATTTAACTTTTTCTTGACTTCCAAATTTTTCAGGAGTTAAATATGAGTAAAAGTTCTCTATTTACAAGGAATAATATTTCGAAGATGAAAAGAGAAAGTGTGGTGAGATAACAGTGATAAGGATCGAAATAGGTAGAGCAGGGTCGATGATAAAGGAATATAAAGACGACGATATAAAAGATATAATGTCTTTATATTTTAACCATCCTATATGGCAAATGAAAAGGGATGATCCAGTTCCTGACATGCCCTTAGATATCCAAATTGAACTTATAAATCGTTGTAATTTAAAGTGTGAATACTGTTCAAGTAATTATCAAAAAAGAAAAAAATCGTTACTTGAATGGGATGTTTTAAAGCAAATCATTGATGAAGCTGCAAAGGCGGGTATATGTTATTTTACAATTTGCGGTATTGGTGAAGCTGCACTCCATCCAGATTTGTTTAGTTTTTGTAGATATATTCGTGAAAAGAAAGTCCAACCAAAAGGATTAAGGGTATTAACCATGATGCCTTCGATTCTTATTTCCAATGGCATGTGGACTTCTTCACAAGTAGAAGAATGTATAGAAAACCCTCCAGATGTTCTATCTCTCTCTCTCGCAGGTTTAACTGATGAAGAAATCAAACAACGAAGGAGTCCTATTAATCTTGATCTTCTTTGGAAAAATATTTCCAGTATTTATAAGGGAAGAAAACATGAACGTACTGTTGATGGTGGCATAGTTCCAGTAATCCATTTGTCAACACATATATACCCTTCTGAAATAGAAAGCCGCAAAGAAGATATAATTGCATTTAAGAATAAATGGTTTGAAATATCTGATGCAATAGTAATCAAGCCTACTATGTTAGGCAAAAGAACTATACCAATTCTTAATCTATTATATGAAAAATACTTTAGAGTGAAAGAAAATTCACCATTATCCTATGCAAATATTTCTGAAACTCATTTCGAACGGACTGCACCTTGTTTCGAAACTTCTCGTCGCCTATCTATTAACTCTGACGGAAATGTTTGGTGTGGGCATCATCTTTCTGAAGATTTTGGAGATTTTTTGGGAAATGTTAGAAAACAAACCATACATGAAATTTGGCATAGTGAGGTCATGAAAGAATACAGACAAAAAGTCCGTTCTGGCATATTTAATCGAACATTATGTAAAACTTGCGGTGGAGAAATAAGGGAAGTTCAAAGATAAAACAAATAAAGAGATATATTTCTTATATTGCATATTACAGCCAATAATCTTCAATATTTATGAATACTCAATGTTAATACCTTGTAGGTGTTATGCGCCTCCCGATGAAATCCGCTGCTATGCACATTTGATGAATTATGTGCAGTTGCCCGTTATGTGAAGTATTTGCCTTAAAACCCCATTAGATAAGCACTCTACAAAAATTTACTGCACATAATAATATTGCGGCTTTGAATAAGCCCCTCGTTGACGTGCCTACATTAATGTAGAGACAGCGGATGGTTACGGCTTATAAAAGTATGATGAATGAAGCTGCGGAGGATACTATCACGCCGAGCTGCTCACTGCATATCAAGGCTTTCTGTGAAACCATCGGGTCCTTCCTAAAGCTGCTGTCTGCATTCTACGAATGAAATTCGATCACTAAAAACAATGACATCATGTGTGGCTTAAATCGTTGAAAGCATAAGATGAAGGAATTCGTATCGAATGTGTCAGTTTGTAAGCCCCTTTTTTTAGGTCTCGCCACAGCGGGATGAGGCGAACAATAGAGTAATATAAAATAGCCGAAATTACTTTCAAAAACAGATATGTTTGGCTTATTGGTGTATAATATTTCAAAAGAAATATTTGGTTTTACTGAGAGGATCTATAATGCTTTTGCATGAAAAGGATGCATTAAGGAGTATAACGAAACAGCTCAGAAAAATATTTTCCGATTATAAAGGACGTCAAATCATTCGAGATGGAAAAAAAGTTCAGGACCCCGTTTTATGAAAATATCACAAAAGAAGGTGTTCTTTTATGACTCTGGAATCAAAGGATAAAAATGCCGTCAGCGACGTAAGAATTGAAGACGGAATCAACATTAAAATACCTGTTTTTGAAGGCCCCTTTGACCTCCTGCTGCATCTTATAAGGGAAAATAAGCTTGATATATATGATATCCCTATTGCCTTGATAACGGGCCGGTATCTGGAATACCTCGGGATAATGAAAGAGCTTAATCTTGAGATCGCAGGGGAGTTTCTTGTTATGGCTGCAACCCTGATACATATCAAATCAAGGATGCTGCTGCCGCCTGATGAACAGGCGCCGCCGGAGGAACAGGAAGACCCGAGGATCGAGCTTATCCAAAGACTGGTCGAATATCAGAGATACAAGGATGCCGCCGGAAACCTGAAAATCAGGGAAGAGGAATGGATAAAAGTCTTTCACAGAGAGCCAATCTCATCGGATGAAGAAGAGGAGGGCGAGCTTTACCTCTTTGATTTAGGACTATTTGATCTCCTTGACGCCTTCAAAAAGATATTAGATAAAGCGCCGCCGGAAGTCGGGTCTATTACAAAGGAGACCCTTACCGTAAAGGACAGAATGTCGGTTATTATGGAGATTATCGAGGGACAGGCGGTTGTAAGGTTCGAAGACCTGTTTAAAGAAAACGTAACAAGAATCCAATTGATAATCACCTTTGTAGCGCTCCTTGAACTCATAAGGCTCGGCCTTACGAGGGTCTATCAGGAAAGCCAGTTCGGAAGCATTTTTGTAATAAACCCGGAGAAACAGCCTACAGCAGAAGCCGCCATAGAAAATCCGGTATAGCCCGGATTATTCACAATTTTTTCTGATCGAACTGAGGATAGAGTATTTTCGCTCATTCTCAGTCGTTCCTCCCTGCGAGGCTTTTGCCTCTTTATTTTTATATAACGTATTTGACTATCGGCAAAAAAAACCGCTCAAATACTCTATCCTCAGTTGCTTTTACCGATTTTATGAATAATCCGGGCAAAGCAATTTCAATTTTAATCATGAACAAATGACGTTGACAGAAATGTTGTATTATTGATAAATTAAGCTTAAGCTAAATAATTAGCTGTGGCACTATTTATGCTTAATACTATGAGGATATGCAACGTAAACAATTGCTCATAATATGTTCGCTTTGTCTTTTCTTGATAGCCATCTTTTCGGATCCAAGTATGGCAACAGTCGGCGGAGACTGTTATGCATGCCATAATATCTTTCCCGGAATGATGGAAAAGACCCATACGGGGAAGGCCTTCCAGTATGTCCTGAAAAATGAGTTTTGTGTGAACTGTCATTCAAATGCAAACAGTGATACCATTAAAAATCTCGGCGGCAACAGAGTTCCCGTAGTGCATAGCACGGTTGCGCCTATACGCCCTTTGGCCGGAGGTAATTTTCATTATGTGGCAAAGGATTTCGGCGACAGGAAAGGCCATAATGTAGACGGAATAACCTCGGTAGACATGAAATTCAACGGCTTCCCTCCCGGCTATACAAGGACGTCCGATCCTTCCATTGTCGGATACAACCCCGGAAAACCTTTGATGTGCGCGGGATCGAACGGTTGCCATGGCGACAGGAACATTGAAGACCCTTTTGCAGCGATTATGGGAACACACCATGCATTGGATAAACCGATAGACGGGAGCACGATGGCCAAAAGCTACAGGTTTTTAAAAAATACCGGAAAAATGAAAGGTGTTTTAGGGACTGAAGATAAAGACTGGAACCAGAGCAGCTCTTCAAAAAACCATAATGAGTATTACCCTTCGATAGATGTCCTCTGTGAAAACTGCCACGGAGATTTTCACGGCAAGGATAACAAGGATACAGGCCACTGGTTCAAGCATCCCACAGGCGTTCCCATTCCCTCAAAGGGTGAATATTTAAAGTACGGTACATACAACACAGATGCCCCGGTTGCACGGAAAACGCCGGAAAAAACACCGGGACCGGAAGTGGATCATGGCAGTGATATAGTGATATGCCTTTCCTGTCATGTAGCGCACGCAAGTCCTTATGAGTCGATGCTTAGATGGGATTATGACAGGCTTATGACTGAAGGGAAGGGCGGATGTCTGATATGCCATTCCGGAAAATAAGGATAACACTTTTTATATTTTTTTTGTTTCTTGTCGGCCTTGATTGTATTCCCGAAAATGTTGAGGCAAAAGTAAAGGGAAGGTGCAAGGACTGCCATACAATGCATAACAGCAAAGAAGGCAGGGAAGTGACCTATGCAGGCAAAATGGGACCCTTTGCTTCTTTGACGATAGGCGGTTGTCTGGGATGTCACGGACAGAACCCAACCGGCGCCCAAAACATCATAATACAAGGCGCTATGAGAATCCCACAGGTGATACATTATATGCAAGACGGAGACCTTGCAGGAGGGAATTATATTTATGTCGCCGACGGATATAACCCCGTTTATTTAAAAGGGCATAATGTCTCAGGTATTTCGCTTCAGGAGAATCCTCCAATGAATGCTCCTCCCGGTTTCATAGCAGGAGTAATCATTCCGGGGGGAACAGTGCCTGCCTACTGGACTACACAGAAGCAGCTTACCTGTGCAGGCACATGGGGGTGTCACGGCAACAGGGCGTTGGAGGACCCCTGGGAAGCTATCCATAACGCGCATCATGAGGATGACAGCGAAATTGACGGTTCTACCGTAGGCAAGAGCTATCGTTTTCTCTACGGTATAGTCGGGAAAGAGCATAAGAACTGGGAGTATCTTGCCGTTGATGATAATCATAACGGATATAAAGGAGACCGGACTCATGATTCCATGAATACGATCAGTTATTTATGCGGTGAATGCCATGCTAAATTCCACCCGAACCCCAATCTTGGCGGCAGCAGCGAAGTCGGCCATGCCTATAATTCAGTTTGGCGCAGGCATCCTTCAGATATTTCCTTCGATGGAGTGCATACGGGTTATTTAGGCTCTGAATACCAGGGGTATGTAAAATATAGCCTTGAGTCGCCTGTGGCCTATCAAAATCCTTCCGGGACCGAAACTACAGTTGATATGGACAGCATCATCATGTGCCTTTCATGTCACAGGGCCCACGCGAGTCCCTATTCCGATATCCTGAGATGGGACTATTCCAAGGTAACCTCACAGAATAAGTCCGGAACAGGCTGCCTCGTCTGTCATACCAAAAAAGGCCAATAACCCGCTTTCTTGCCTTTCTCAGTTTTGTCTCATTCTCATTCTCATTCTCATTTTTGAGAATGCAGGATATTTTGCAATATTAAGCAAATAATAAATTAATCTTGACAAGCACTATAGTAAACATTCTATATTAAAGCAACAGCTAAGTAACGGTACGTAATTTTTAGTAGAATCAAATAGTTAGTATAGTGGTACGGATATTGCTGTTATATGGTAAAAATAGGTTTAAGAGATGTCATGTAATCCTATTATTAAGCATTAAGTATATATCAAATGATATAATTAGAAGTTTTTAAAAGTTGGCAAGCTTTCTTGCTAATACAAAAAGAAAGGAGGTGAAACTATGAAAAAGAAACTTTCAATATGTTTAATCACACTTCTCTCCCTCGTTCTGGTCTACGGCTTTGCTGACGCTAAAGTAACCGGCAGATGCGATAACTGTCACACCATGCACAACAGTCAGAACGGATCCAGAATGGCAGACCAGGATACACCTTACGCTCATCTTACAAAATCATCCTGTCTTGGATGTCATGGAGCGGCCGGTCCGGGAACAGAGGTAGGCGGGGCGCCGGGTATCTTCGGCAACGCAGCTGCTAATTTCACCGCGGGCGGCACCTTTGCAGCGAGCGTTGTTGATACCGGTACGACACCTTACCACAAGGTCCATAATGTCAAGGATATTACCTGGACTAATCCGGAAGTGGACCTACTCAGCAAGACCCCCGGTGCGGAAAGCGGCGGTTATACCGAACCTGTAGGCGCTAACGAATTGACATGCGCCGGTACATTGGGCTGTCATGGTGAACATGGCGCTGGGCTCAACAGCGATGCAGGCATCAGAGGGTTCCACCACGGCAGTAAAACAGGATACCGTTATCTCCAGTTCAATGACGGAACCGCAACGCATACTCCTATTAAAGGATTAGGTTCAAGCACTTGGGAAAAGGGCGGCGCTACTGCAAGCAATCACAATGTATACTTTGCGATGAACGGTACCGGAGGAGCTACTAATGACTCTATCAATGCCCTCTGCGCGTTATGCCACGGAGATTTTCACGGCACGGATGATGTTAAAAGCGGCAGCAACTGGACCAGACACCCGACTGAGAATCTTCTCTCTGATGCATCAGGTTGGACCATGGCGAGTGTCACCGTTGACTATGAGAAGAACCCCTTCAGTTTTAATGACTTAACAGGAGAATCTACTACTACAGCTTATGATACCACCGGAGCGCGGGTGGCCTGTGTTTCTTGCCATCGTGCCCACGGCACAGCTTACAATGATATTCTGAGATGGGATTACGCAACCATGTTAGCAGGCGGCGGAGGGACAACCGGTTGTCTGGGATGTCACCACCTCCAGAGATGAGAGATCAGCAAAGAATGTAGAGAGGAATGGGCCAGTCGGGCACTGGCCCATTTTTCATAACAAAATAAAAGCGTAACAATGAAAAAATTATCATTATACATTTTAACCGCCATACTACATTGCATATTTTTTATATCCTCAGGGTTGTGCGCCGACGCCGACCTTCCGGCATGTTATTGCGATTGCATTACCAGTGATGAAGAAGACGAAAAAATGCACTATCCTTCAGCCGTATTCGTCGAGCCTGTCAAGAACGAGATATATGTAATCGACGGCATGGCAAGGATAATCATATATACATCGGATTTATTTCCAATACAGACCCTCGACAAAAGAAACGGCATAGATGCGCCTCAGGGCCTGACTGTCGATGCGAAAGGGAATCTGTATGTTGTTCAGGGCATAAGCAAAGAATACTCGAGATGCAGGATTTCGGTTTATAACGCATGTTTCAAGTGGGTTCGGGACATTTATGTGCAAGGGTTTGACGGCTGCGATAAATTTACGCCTTATCGCATTGCGGTTGACGGACAAGGAAAGATTTATATCGCCGGGCTGCATTACCCCGGAATTGTTGTTACGGATAACAGCGGTAAATTTATCGAAATGCTTGCTCCTGAGGAAAACGGCAAAAAGGCAAAATTGAATTATGTGAGCATAGATAAATATGGACGAATTTATCTTGTAAGCGAGGAAGAAAGCCGGGTCTATGTCTACGACGATAATAAAAAATTTCTCTTTAAATTCGGTGAAAAAGGCGGCGGCACGGGAAAACTAAGCCGACCGATATCCGTGAGCGTAGACAACCGCAACGGTACTATGTATGTCGTGGATTACATGCGGCATACCATATCGGTCTACGACAGGAACGGCAGATACCTTTCGGAATTCGGCGGACTCGGCTGGGGAGAAGGGTGGTTCCAGCATCCGAGGGACATAGCGGTCGACGCCTCAGGCAGGATACTGGTAGCCGATACTTTCAACGACAGGATAGAGATATTTAAACCGAATGACAAACAGATGGAGCACCTGATAGCCAATGGAAGGAAATGATTGTGCAATTAACAAACACTGACCGGCAAATAGACGGAGCAAACTCAGTAAACAGAGCAAACTCGGCAAATATAGCAAACTTTTTAATTTTAATTCTACTTTTTATTTCGATCGGTTGCGCATCGGTTCGGGAATATGCAGGTTCTTCCAGTGCCGGGGGCGGGCAGATAAGCGTATATCTTAAAGGCGCCGACAAAGTATCAACGGATATAACCTTTGATTTGCAGGCGGTTAATATCATTACGGAAGACGGAACCGTGAAGGAGATAACAATAAACCCGATTAAAGTAAATTCCGTTTCCGTAGCCGGCCGTCAGCTTCTCCTTAGCGAACAAACATTACCCGAAGGCAAATACAAAAGACTTCAGCTCATCGTAAAACAGGCGTCTGTAAAAAATCAGGAAAAGACGGCAACGCTTGCATTGCCTCCGGAGGGCATAGAGTCGGCAATCGACGTCAACATAAGGAGAAATGCCAATACTTCCGTCTTTTTGTTTTGGAATGCGGACGGCTCGATCGGAGACGGTTATCTGTTTAAACCCGCGCTCACCGTTACCGGACAAGTCCCGGAACTTAGCAATCTGCTCGTATATGTCACTAATGAAGAATCGAATAATGTATCCGTCCTGAACAGGCAGACGGGAGATGTAGTCGCTGCCGTAATGGTGGGTAAAAAACCTCGCGGGATAGCCGTAAGCCGGGGCAGAGAACGTCCGAGAGTTTATGTTGCAAACTCGGACTCCGACAGCATATCGGTCATTGATCCTACTACCAATAAGGTTGAAGTGGAGATACCGATACGCTTTGGCAGGGCGCCTGAAGGCATTACAGTCGTAAGAATATCGCCGGACAGGGAACTGATTTTCACGGCAAATTATGCTTCAGATAACGTCTCCGTTATCGACGCCGCAACGTATCAGGAGATAGACAAGATCAATACAGGAGACGGACCCGTTGCTATAACGGCAGACCCTCCGGCAGACCTTTTTTCGGGCTCGAGATTCCTGAATTTTGAAGACCTAAATGTCCTGAGAAATTACAGGGAAAGATTCTTCAATGTATATACGGCAAACAAAAACTCAAAGGATGTATCGGTAATTAAAATGAATGCGTTAACTGGCCGGTTTGAAGGCGTTTTTCCGGTCGCGGTTCAATGGAGTCCGATAACCCTTGCGACGGATTATCAGAGAGGGAAGGTTTATGTCGGCAATTATAACTATGATAATCTCTCAGTCATCGACATAGTTCAAGTCGCAAGAGAATTTACGTCAGGGATAGTCAGCGAGATCACGAATGTCGGCAATACCGTAACCGGAATCATTGCAGATCCGGATATTGACAGGCTATATCTCCTGAAAGAGGCATCTTCCGAAATTATGATTTTAAGGCCCTTTTCAGAGGCTTTCGGTGCAATGAAAACTTCCATGGGACCTGTAATCGGAACAATTGCGGTAGGAAATTCTCCGAGGTCTTTTATTATGGACCCTGAAGGAAGAAAGCTATATGTGGTAAACAGGGGTTCCGATTCGGTTTCTGTAGTGGATAAAACGACGTCAAGGGAAGAGAAGGTAATACCCGTAGGGGAAAAACCTTACGGGATAGCGATGTTTCCTTATTAATAATACGGTTCTCGAAGCTCTGCTTCGGTAAAGAATATATGACTTAATTATGGGTGACAGCGGAAATTATGGAACGTGCAGTAAGGAACATTGTCGTTGGATTAATTGTGTTGTGCCTGATAAACACATCCGCCTTTGCCGAAGGGCCGAGCGCCTGGCTGAATGTGAATTATACCGATACAAAGCAATATGAAGACGATAAAAAAACCGGATCAACGGACAGCCTTTTTCAGAACTATTATTTCCGTCTCGACAAGCCGCTTACGCAGCTGTTATCTTATCAATTTTATTTGAGAACAACTCTTAATAATTCTCATGCAGTTGATCCTGCCGGCAACAGGACAAACTCATATCTCAGGGCTGCCGAGCCGTCTATTGATTTCTTTCTGCACAACCCGCTGTATAAATTTGACATAGGCACGCGGTACCTCGAACAATGGTCTACCGCAAAATTATCGGATGAAGGCAGGAAAACGACCGAATATTATTATTCCAGGCTGAACATACAGCCGTATTTATTCCCTTCACTGTCTTTTCAGGCCGACCTTCAGAAGGATTACGACCATCTGTCACAGAGAAAGATAGACGCTACAAACATTAAATATTCGGGAAGTTCATGGTATGATCTGAACTTTAAGGCGATACGATTGTCGTATAACGTTACGTACAACCGTGATGAGATGAAAACCCCGGTCTCAATAACTGCAAAAAGTATAAGCAATAATTTCAATGCATCGTACAGTCTCGGCTTCAATAAATCCTTCATAGGCAACAATTTCAACTTATCGGCAGGTTATCAGGGGAATTACGGCAGGAACAAAAATAAGCAGTTTGCTCCTGCAGGGAGTGAGATAAATACGAAAAGGAAGTTCCAGGAGGGCTTGTATGCAGCCGGTTCCCAAACCGAACATTACGCGGATACCTTGGGACCGGGAAATCCGTTGATCGACATGAATTTCAATACGCCTGCTGCAGTTCCTTCGGGAACGATTAATATAGGCGGCAACGGCGTCAAATACCATAATATGGGAATCCATTCGGCGTCGAATGAGGCTGTCAATAAAATCTATATCTATGTAAATAAAGACGTCAGAAACGATACGAAGCTCAAGGGCACAATGACCGAGCTGGAAGTCTACCGCAGCGATTTTAATACCATAGGGAACTGGACGAAGATAGATATTCAACCTGCAGAGGTGGAAGTTTATGATGCGCTCAATAATATTTATCGCTACATAATAAAGTTTTCAACTTCCCAGACCGCCTCCTATTTCAAGATTGTAACCCTTGCCACAGCCTCAATAAACGATGTTTTTGTAACGGAGCTCGAAGCCTATGGAACGGACATAGTGTCCAGGACCGGAAAGCTGACCGACGTTGCCACATTTCTTTCGCAGGGCATCAATCTGACTACGAGTATAAAACCCGTAAGGACGGTTGTTCTCTCGATGAATTACTTTTTGAACAGAGCAGACCAGGGCCCGGATTCGATAATCGGTTCAACAGGAGGCGCCTTTGCAAATATTTTCAGGGATCCGAAAATTGAAAAGGACAAAGATGTAATAGTCAATTTAACAAGAAGCTACGGCGGCAATATCAACTGGCAGACCCATAGACTTTTGACTACAATGCTTCGGTACCAGAGAAATGAATCCCTGGACAATATGGATAAAACAAATATAAAATCCAATACTTACTCCCTTAGTTTCAGTTCGTCCCCTCTGAAAACGCTCGACGCCGTGCTTTCCATGATAAGGACATACAGCTTCAGTTTTGATGAGAAACAGTCAATCAATAATCTCTACATACTTACGCTCGGATCAAAACTCCACAGGGACGTCAATATGATCACCGACATAGGATATACACAGACAAGGACGTATGCGCTGGAGGACCAGCCGTTGGCGATGTCTGCAACCGGCGAAGGTTCACATTCCAATGTCCGTTATATCAGAGGCGCTCTTGACGCCCATCTCACGGAGAGGCTTTCGGCAAACCTCAACTATGGGCTGAGCAATACCTCGGGCAGTACATCTTCCCGTTCAAAAGACGGCAGTTTCATACTCACATACCGCCCGGGCAGATTTTTCAGCATCTCGGGAACTCTGAGGGTATCGGATACCGACGGTAATATGGATTCAACGGAAGGCATCCTTCTTGACTGGCTTTATCTGCCTACCGTGAGAATCAACGCGAACTATCAACACAGCGTAATTGAATCCGATACTACCAGGACCGCAGATATATTGAGCGGATATTTCATATGGTACATAACCAAATTTCTTGAGTTGCAGTTCAATTACAACTATACCCGAGAAAATGAAGATATCAGAAAAGAAATTTTCAACCTGGGAGGAAATATAACCTGCAGGTTCTGGTAATGGCATATATATTGCAATTATAAAATTGAGGGACAAATTTATGAATCAAAAAAAGTTTACACGGTTTGCACAGTTAATAGCTTTCGAATTTAAAATTCCGGTAGTTCCTATTAACATAGTAAACCCTTTAAACAGTGTGAACACAGTAAACCGTGCAAACTTTCTTCTTTCCATTCTTATTTTTATTTTTTTAATAACAGGATGCGGTCCGAAACATTATGTACGTGAAAAAGTCGACCCCGCCGGCATTAAAAAGGTTGCTGTTATGCCCTTTGAAAATTTTACTGCCGATGAATATGCCGCCGAAAAAATAAGGAGGATCGTTATTACAGATCTTTTATCAAGAGGCGTAGAGGTAGTCGAACCGGGAGAGATAACAAGGATAATCAGGGAGTCTAAGATTAAAAGTTTAAGTTCTATAAAGACGGCGGAGGTGCAGGAGATCGGAAAGGCGTCGGGTGCGTATGCGATTATGATCGGGTCGGTGGAATATTACGGCATATCGCGTGGCGTTTCCGTCACCTATCCGGAAGTTACGGCAAATTTCAAATTGATGGAAACGTCAACAGGAAAGGTCCTCTGGTCCGTGCGGCATACTTCCGGCGGCGCCGATTTCTGGACGAGGCACTTCGGTTCGGAGGGGAAATCGTTAAGCGAGGCTGCAGGGGAAGTCGTTAGAGAGGCGATGAATACATTCTTTTAAAATCTTTTGTGAGGTATTTAAGGATGAAATATCTTAAGCGAAATTTAATATTTGGGTTGCTCTTTATGCTGCTTATAGTTTGCGGTTGCGGGGGTAAAAGCAATCCCGGCTTTTATATCAACCAGGAGATAGACTTCAGCTATATAAAGAGGGTTGCGGTGCTTCCGCTGGATAATCTTACCGGCGATAAATTTGCGGGTGACGCGGTCAGGCATGTTGTTATGAGCGAACTTCTTGCAACGGGACTTGTGGAGGTTTCCTGTCCCGGTGATGCAATAGCCGCCCTTGAAAGTATGAAGATAAAACCCGGCCAGGCGCTGAATGCCGAACAGATAAAGGCTATAGGGAAAACGCTGAATGTCCAGGCTGTTGTTCTTGGAGCGGTCAATAAATGCGGAGAGATACGCGAAGGAAATATCTCTTCGCCCGAGGTTACCATTACTTTAATGATGGCTGACGCGGGTTCAGGCAGCATAATCTGGTCGATAACAAAGACACGGGGCGGCGCCGGTTTTTGGGCAAGACATTTCGGCGCACGGTCCGCCACCATGAGCGAAACCGTCCTTCTGGTTGTAAGAGAGGCTTTGCAAACTTTATATAAATATTAAACATGAACTCAAGAAACTTTTTACTATTGCTATTTATTGCTGGATTGTTTATTGCCAACGTAGCATATGCTTTTCAGAATAACCCTGATGAGAAGATTGCTATTTTCCCTTTTGAAAACTTCAGCGGGGATAAAATAGCGCTGGAAGTCCTTATGCCTATGGTAAGAAGCAGGCTGGAAACGAAAGGATATTCGGTTTTGAAAGAAGAAGACCTAAACGCCTTTCTGCTCAAGGAAAGGATCAGGAATGCAGGGTGCGTTTCAAAAGAGACGGCAATGAAAATCGATGATGAACTGAAGGTCAAAACGATTCTGACCGGAGCAGTGAATACCTTTTCCGACGGAAACGATCCGAGGGTGGGATTTGTCGTATGTCTCATCAATACCGCGGACGGTTCATTGATATGGGCAAACCATGCGGCTGCAGCCGGTGAGGACTTTGAAAAAATATTGGGGATCGGGAAAATAGAGGCGCTCAATAAACTTTCCGAAAGGGTCCTCGATATTCTTTTCAAATCATTTACTGCAACGCCTCCTGAAAAACACCCCGAATCATCTTACAGAATTGCCGTTATGCCTTTTCAAAACAAGAGCAAGGTGAAAGATATGGGTATGATGGCTACGTTTATGTTTATCGTTGAACTTTTCAAGAATAAAAAATTCATACCTCTTGAATACGGCGATGTAAGACGCCTTGTCATTGATCTGAGGCTTAAAGAGAAGGGTGAGATCGATTTAAAAAATACCGGGGCAATAGCCGGATTGGCGGGAGTGGACGGTATTGTCGTCGGTTCCGTGGATTTCTACCGGGAAGGCTCCGCTATTGCAGTCCCGCCGGAAGCGGAAATATCGGCGAGATTAGTAAATGCCGGAACAGGCAAGATATTGTGGTATAACAGTTACCACGCGAAAGGCGATGACAATGTCATTATGCTTGACTGGGGAAGAATACGGTCTCCGGAGAATGTAGCATATAAGGCAGTTGAAAAATTGGTTAAAAATATGGGAAAGGTGAAATGGCGTTGAGAAAACAGTCAAAACAGTTTACACCGTTTACACAGTCTAAACCGTTTGCCGAGTTGAATGAAGTAACAAACCGGGTAAACACAGTAAACTGGGCAAACGGTTTCTTAAGCGTGGCAGTTTTATTACTGTTTATTGGATGTGCGTCGGTCGGTCAAAAAGATAGGGTCCTCGCTTTGGTTGACGGTGATCCGGTGACGGAAAAAGATCTTCAATATTCGCTTACCATAAAACACCGGAAGGAAGACCTTTCATCTGCCGGATCTCTGAATATTTCCCGCTATGTGAACAAGTTGATAGACGACAGGTTGCTTGTCCATGAAGCTCGAACTGCCGGTATGGACCGGTTGCCGGAAATAAAACAGGCGCTTGAGGCATACATCTTGAGGGAGTCCGTTGTGAGACTCCATAAGGAAGAAATAGTTGAGAAGGTCGCGATAACGGAAGATGATCTCAGGGAATATTACAAAAAAAACCATGAACAATTCAGTCCCGGACTAAAATTGTTAAGCAAGGAGGATGCTCCCGATATTGAATTTGATAAAGTAAAGGACAGAATACGGAAAGCTCTGAGAAAACAGAAGGAAAAGGAGTGCAGTGACGAATACCTGAAGACTCTGCACGCAAAAGCAAAGATCACGATAAGGGATGAATTGCTTTCAGCGTTAAAGGCGGATAAGGCGAAAAGAGAAGCGGAAAATAAACCTGACGAAAAACAGCCTCTTGTTGAAGTAAACGGGGAAGCATTGACGGCCGGTGAATTCATCTTTATGATGAAACAGACAAGAAAGAATTCGGAAGAAGACGTCATCAATAACTGGATTGAACGTAAACTGATAGACATGGAGGCCCTGAGCAGGCATTATGAAAGGCAGCCCGACTTGAGGGACATGGCCCATCGGTATGAAAATGAATTGCTGAAAATTACTTATATTAAAAGGATAATTAAGCCACAAGTTAAAGTAACAGATGAAGCCCTGATAGAGTATTATGCAAGCCATCAAAAGGATTATATGGAACCTGCAAGGTATAAGATACAGCAGATTTTGGTTGAAAAAGAGAAAGATGCACAAGAGATTTTAGCCAATCTGAGAAACGGCGCGGATTTTTCATGGATTGCAGAAAAGAAATCTGTTGACCCGACTGTCTCAAAGGGCGGAGAACCGGTATGGGTTACAAAAGCCGATTTGCCGAAGCCTGTAAAAGATATCATAGATACTATGAGTTATGGCGACATTAGCCCGATTGTTAAATATGTTGATAATACTTTTATAATTATAAAGTTACAAGATATATATAAAGAACAAGTTGAAGAATATAATAAAGTTCGGGTATCTGTTCAACAGTCGTTTTTCAACGAACAGATAAATTCTTTGCTGGAAAAATACCTGAATCAATTGAAAAAAGATTCGGAAATAGCAGTTTACAACGAAAAGATAAGTTCGCTTGAGGCCGGGTTGCAAAAGTAAAGACAGGCTTGACTTGTAGCACATGCTTAATATTAAGGGTAATACATTCTAAAAGGAAAAGTAGAGCTATGAAAATCTTAATTAAATTTATCTTGATATTTGTGGTTTGCCTCACTTATACCTGCGCCCCTGAGCAAACGGTAAAAAGAAAAGGTTTTGAGCCGAAACCCTGTTTGGACTGCCATAAAAAAACACTCACAGAGTATCAAAAAAAGTATATCCATAAGCCTATGGCTGAAAAAGACTGTGACGCCTGTCATTTAAGACATGGGAAAATAGCAGTCTTAAGTCTAAAAGAGAGAGAAGAGCGGAAGCTTTGTTTAAATTGTCACACCCGGTTTGCAGAGTCCGTGAGTAAAATGACGTATATTCACTCTGCGTTAAGACAGGGTAAATGTCTGCCCTGTCATAGCCCTCATGCCTCCGACAATAAGTATCTGCAGAAGAAAACCGGAAGCGAGCAGTGTCTCGTATGCCATAAAAAGGATGCTTTTGTGCGAATAAAACAGCACAAGCCTTTGGCCGACGGATGCCTTGTCTGCCATAATGCTCACGGCTCTCAGTATGATAAAAATCTTGTAAAGCAGGAAACGGAGCTTTGCAAATCCTGCCACAGTTTCGAGACGGTCGGCTTCAAAAAAGCGCACCGGGACTATCCCGTTCAAAAGGGAAAATGCACTAACTGTCATACCGCACACAGTTCAACAAACGATAAATTGTTGAAGGAATCGATACATAAACCTTTAAGACTCGGCCAGTGTTCTTCGTGCCATAAGGCCCTGACCGCTGATGATCCCTTCGGTTTAATTGCAAAAGGCAGCGCACTCTGTTACACCTGCCATAAAAAAGAGGAGAAGAAATTCAGCGAGTCACACAGGCATCGTCCTGTAGAAGAGGGTAAATGTCTTGGATGCCATAACCCTCATGCAACTGATTTTCCAAAAGTAACCCTTATGCTTGTCAATGACCTCTGCATCACCTGTCATAAGAAAAAAGCCGATACATTAAAAGTGAGCGCTTTACATAAACCCATTAAAGATAAAGGCTGCACGGCATGTCATAATCCCCACTCGTCAATAAATACTTTTTTACTTACAGCGCCTGAGAAAAAGATATGTTTTACATGCCATGTAAAAACCGGGAAGGAGCTTAGTGAAGCCAATGTACATATACCGTTTTTGAAAATGGAATGCATGAAATGCCATGACTCACATGGGAGCAATACCCAAAATATGCTGAAAGTTTCTCTGTCCGAGCTATGTTACACCTGTCACAAAAAAGAGGAAAAGGAATTCTTTAAGATATACATACACACTCCTGTCAACAACAAAAAATGCATTTCCTGTCACAAACCGCATGCATCTCCCAATAAAAAACTGTTAAGCAGTCCCATAAACCGACTCTGCATGAACTGCCATTCCGGTATGCTTACGGATACTAAAGACGGGATTGCCCATAAACCGTTCATTGAAAACTCCTGCAGGACTTGCCATAATCCTCACGCAAGCGATTATGCAGCTTGCACTACCGGTACGATGCCCGGGCTCTGTTATAACTGCCACAAAAAAATGGAAGGTGAATCCAGGTCTCCCGGCGTCACGCATTTGCCTGTAGAAGAAGGTAAGTGCACTGCCTGTCACAATCCGCATATATCGAAAATTAGCGCTCTGCTTTTGAACAGACCGAGAGAACTCTGTCTGTCATGCCATGAACGAATAGTTACAACCAATATAAGAAAAGGTCATATCACTATGGAAAAAGGTGACTGCACAAGCTGCCACAAGCCGCACTTTTCGGATTCCGCACATCTGATCACTGAAAAAGATCCGGCTTTATGCGTGAAATGTCATGGAACGGATTCGGCAAGACTGACAAAAGTGCATCTGAAGCCTATAGAAAAGATAAATCGTTGCCTTGCCTGCCACGAACCTCATGTAACGGAAAATCCGGGAATGCTGAGGAATATAAAACATAGTCCCTTTGCCAAGGGAGATTGCAGGGATTGCCATGAATAAAAGAAACTTTATATTTTTAATTATATGTGGGTTACTTATTTTTTGTGTTGGTCCCGTTTTCGCCCAGGGTGAACTCAAGGAAAAAGTGCCTGATCTATGCTATAGATGCCATATAAAGCTGAAAGACAGGCTTTCAAGCGCAAATGTCCATTTCCCTTTTAAGCAAGGCAAATGCACTGCCTGTCATAATTCACATGCCGGGAATGCAAGGGGACTGGTCAGAGAAGATATCAAGACATTGTGCCTCGGCTGTCATGAAGGTATAAAGAATGCGCTAAAGCAAAAGTTCGTACACCGCGCGTTGAAAAACGGCGTCTGCACGGATTGCCATTATGCGCATGGCGGAGAGAATAAATATTTTTTAGTGAAAAATCAGAAGGATTTGTGCGGGCTGTGCCACGAGTCTTTAAAAGAACAGCTTAAGAATTTTTCAGTTCACCGTCCGTTCAAAGACGGAGAGTGTTCATCCTGCCATAATCCTCATGCCTCTGCGGAAAAATATCAGCTCATGGATTCCGCGAATAAAAGCTGCAGAAAATGCCATCCTCCGAGGTGTAAGACGGGAAGTGTCTCCATAGCCGGGACGGTAGAAAAGACGGACTGTACTTCCTGTCACAGCGGGCACTCCTCTTCCTTCAAAGCCTTGCTCGGACCTTTCGGGCATGCCGCTTTTCTCGAGGAGAAATGCGAGCTGTGCCATAATCCTATTCTTGCCGATGCGAAGATAACAATAAAAATGCCGGTCAAAGAATTATGTTTAAGCTGCCATAAAAAGGATACATTGAAAATAAAAAACAACGATATCCATCTGACAAATGAAAAAGGCGGTTGTATCATGTGTCACAAGCAGCATGCGTCTAAAAAGAAGAATCTGACTGTAAGTGAATCGGATGCATGCGCTGCGTGCCATGAAAAAACGGAGAAAAAGACAATGCTTATGGAAAAGGCATTGAAGTCGATCAAATGCATTCCGGTGAAAGACAGAAAATGCTTTGAATGTCATGTGCCGCCTCATTCGGAAAGGCCCCTGTATTTGAAGGAAGACAAGATCAAGTCCTGCGCTCGCTGTCACGAGGGGCAGCATAAAGTTACCCATCCGCTTGGTAAGGATACAAAAGACCCCCGCGATGGTCAGCCTTTGACCTGTATCACCTGCCACAGCATGCATTCATCCAAGGCTGAATTCATGCTCTATTTCGACCGGAAAAGACAACTCTGTATTCAGTGCCATAAGAAATGAAATGTTTACCCGATTAAAACAGTTGACACGGTTTATGGTGCTTGAACTTTTTACCGTGTTAAAGAATACAGAGAACCCGGCAAACCGAGCAAACTCAGTAAATAGTGTAAACTTTTTTATTTTTACGCTTTTTGCGACGCTATTTTTTGTTTCATCATCGGAGGCAAGGGTTATAGGGCCTTGCTACAACTGCCATACTATGCACAACAGCCAGAACGGGCAACCTGTAAACAGAGGGGATTCAGCCTGGGGTGAAGCGAATGTTTCGGATAATCCCATTCCTAATTTATTGGTAGCAAGCTGTCTCGGCTGCCACAGCTCGTCGGACGGTCAAACGATAAAAACGTTACCGGGTGGTTTGAAGGTCCCCATAGTTTTTAATACAAACGGGTATCCTGCCGGCGCCCTTGCAGGAGGTAATTTTTATTGGGTTTCTCCGGGCGTCGCAAGCAATGAGAATGACGCAAAAGGACATAACGTATTTTCCGGCAACCCTGACAATAATCTTAATGAGGCGCCGGGAGACCCGAGAAGCGGCTCATGCGGAGGCTCTACCGCCTGCCATAAGAATTTACATTCAAGCACACCCTCAAACTCTTTCGGCTTTGAAAGCTCGCGTCAGGGATGCACAAAATGCCACATGATAGGAAGCGCCCTGCCGAAAGGTTATCACCATCTCAATTCAGCGGACGCGGTGAAAGGCAGTGCATCTGACGGCTGGTTTAGATTTCTGTCAGGACATCAAGCCGGTTCCGGACACGGTGTTTCAGGAATAGAGGATAATGATTGGCAATATACTTCAAGCAGTAATGATCATAATGAATATCTTGGATACTCCGGTAATAAAACCGCTGACGGAGGTTTTTCGGCTCTTGCTGACACTGTGACGGCATTTTGCACCGGCTGCCATGCCGTATTCCATTCTGAAAGAAACAGCGCAGACAACGTATGGATCAGACATCCGTCGGATTCGATTATTCCTGATTCCGGCGAATTTGCAAATGCATTTAACGGCGGTTATGATCCTCTGGTCCCTGTTGCAAGGCCTAATCTGAGCGGCTGGGCAGGGCCCGTCGGCAGTGTAACCCTCGGCAGCGGGGGAGACCTTGTGATGTGTCTTTCATGTCACCGGGCACACGGATCGCCATATTCAAAACTCATGAGATGGGATTATAAGGGGTGGCCCGGCAACGGTCAGACAAACGGATGCAATGTATGTCATACGGCAAAAAACTGAAATGAACGGTAGACGGTTTACGGGAGGATAATTTTGAAATTCAGGAACGACATAAGAATGACGTTACTAATAATTACAATGGGTATAGCAAGCTCGGGGTTAATGTTTTATCCGAATATGCTGGAGAGCGGCGTGTATCTGAATTCCGCGCATGGAAATACCTCGTATGGCGTCAACCGGATCGATACCTTCAATCTCGGTTATTCAAAGGCGAATTGCGCCCATTGTCATGAGCAGCATGGAAGCATAAACGGTTCAGAGCCTGTCCCTGCCGGCGGCAGCCCTTCTGCATTTGCCCTTTTTGCTGATAACTTCACCAGCCAGTCTGAAAATTTCTGCCTCTATTGTCACAAGGGATCAGGTTCCGTTCAGTTTTCATTTGACAGAACCAATTATAATTACAGCTACTGGTTTGGGGGAGACCATGCAAACCAGACAATACCTAATAATATTCATGATGCTTTCAACCCGGTGTCCGGGTCTGCTCACAACCTCAAGGACATTCTGAATTTTGTAAAGACAAGGTGGCCTGAAACATTTAAGGATGAATCAAACCCCTGTAACGCCTGCCATAACCCCCATCTTTCCAAACGCAGTTTCCCGGTTGTAAGGCCGACGGACAGGAGCAATATCTGGGGAGACAGTCCGGGTGAAAAGATGAGTGACTATGCTGCTGCACACGGCGGACAATATCAGGCGCCATACTGGTATGGTTCTACTTCCCTATATGAGCCGGATGGTTCGACAACCACGGACGGCTCCAACGTGCCTGACTATATTACCTTTTGTACAGACTGTCATAATGCCACAAACGTAATATATAGCACATCACTTAGCAGAGAGCTTCAAAAGATCGACTGGGCACGTCAGATCCCAACATATTTATCGGGCAACATGCCTTACTGTGACGCCCCGGGTGATATGCATGGGGCTATAACAAGATGTTCCGATTTGAATGGGAAATACCAAGGTCAATGGAAAACATGCGGATGTATCAAGGATGATAGCTACGGCTTTAAAACAGGAGGGTTTTGTCGTGGCGCGCCTGTAGATGCAAACGGCTGTTGCTTATACGAAGGACACACAGTAGGCGCCCTTGTATGGTGGGGCGATATAAAACCTCCTTATGTAACGGCTAATTATCAAAATTTCATTCTTAATTGCACTGATTGTCACGAACCTCATGGCGCCGTACATGGTAACGGAACTACTATACCTTATCTTTTACGCAAAACAGTGAACGGTCACAATAACAAACAATGTGCCGGTGGGCTGGGAAATCCATGTTCCTGGGAAGAGGAATTCTGCAGGAGCTGCCATCATCATAGGCAAAATAGTGTGGAATTTTATATTCCTGAATTTGATAGATTAGTTACTGTTGACGGTGGGCACTGCGGTAACTTTGGCAATTGTTTAAACTGTCATGCTCATAATGTGTGTGGTAAATGTTTTGCCTGTTGGTGGTGTGGTAAACCCGGAGGAAAATCTACCAATTCTTTCTAAAAAACCGATTAGTTTGTATAAAATTAAAAAGGTAAGGCTTTGTTACAGCCTTTGCTCATAGATCCTGTATTTCTTGTACAGACCGCCGCCTATCATCTCAATAAGCCTCTGTACCGGGATATTGTCTTCGAGTATCCAGGAGAAATCCACGCGTTTATAGCCGCCTTTTTTTACTCCTTTGAAAGCCTCCCGGAACATGAGCGCGTCTACGCCTTTATTTCTGTATTCCGCTTTTGTTCCGAGCAAAAGTGTTCTGAGGTCTTTTATCTTTTTTGAATAGTAAAGAGCCTTCACAATACTTAGCGGATTTACGCTTCCTTTCATATGTTTCAGTACAAAATTAAAATCCGGCAATAAACTCAGGAAGCCGACGGGCTCGTTATCTTTTTCCGCGATTATCGTCATGTCGGGCTCTAAAACGGTTTTAAGATTATTGCCAAGGTGAACAACTTCCTCATCCGTCAAGGGTATGAACCCCCAGTTTTTCCCCCAGGCGGAATTGTATACATCTTTAAATATCATCATATCGCGTTTGAACATTTTTTTATCGATCTGCCTTACGGTAATTCCAAATTTTTCCGCAATTCGAGCGACCCTGAGAATTTTATTTGGAAGTTCATCGGGAGTGTCGAGTATATAAGCGAAAAGGTCTTTTGCTTTTTTCATGCCGTAGTGTTCCATGAGGTCGTGATAATAAGGCGGATTGTAAGGCATCATGAGCATCGGCGGGCTGTCAAACCCTTCAAGCAGCAGGCCGCATTCCTCATTGGTTGAGAAGTTCATGGGACCCCGCATGATTTCCATACCCTCGTTCCCGAGAGTTTCGGCGGCCTTATTCAGTAATGCATCAGAGACGGCATAATCATTCACAGACTCGAAGAAGCCAAAAAACCCGGATTTTTCATTCCGGAACTCGATATGCCTCTGATTTACGATAGACGCTATCCTGCCGACAGTTTCTCCGCTTTTTTGTGCAAGGAAATACCTTGCCTTTGCATGAAGGAAGAAAGGGTTTTTGTCGGACAATTGCTTTTTAATTTCTGTTTTTAAAAGAGGAACATAAAAAGGGTCTCTTGAATACAGCTTATCGGGAAGGCGAATAAAGTCTTTCAGGTCTTTCCCTGATCGGATTTCAATGACTTTAATGTTTTTTACGGTCATCAATCTATAAACATAAAATCAATAAAAAGATTGTCAAATAAACACCCCTCCCCTTTATCCCCTCCCCTCAAGGGAGGGGCGATTCTAAAGTCCCCTCTCCCTTGAGGGGAGAGGGCAAGGGTGAGGGTGTGTGGCTTTACTTATGAACTCATTAGTAACTGCGCTTAGTCGTAGTCTGTTTGGTTTGGTAGTTGCCGGAAATTATTTCCCGACAATTTTATATGATTCCGAGCTTTTTCCCGACTTTTTTAAATGCGGCTATCACGATATCAAGATGTTCGTCCGTGTGAGTCGCCATATAGCTTGTTCTGATCAATGCCATCCCGTTTGGTACGGCGGGAGTGACGGCCACGTTGGCGAATACCCCTTCTTCCTGGAGCATGACGGCCATCAAAAACGCTTTTTCATCTTCACCGACAAAAATAGGAATGATAGGCGTCTGACTGTTGCCCACCTTAAACCCGAGTTCTCTGAAGCTCTCCAGCATCCTGTTTGTATTTTTCCAGAGTTGTTCCCTCCGCTCAGGCTCGTTTTCGATAATGTCGATTGCGGCGCTTACGGATGCAACCGATGCAGGGGGAGGGCTTGCACTGAAGATCAAAGACCTTGCAAGGTGTTTGATATAATGGATTATATCGGTGTCTCCTGAAATAAAACCGCCGATGGAAGCGAGAGATTTGCTATAGGTGCCCATGATGAGATCAACATCGTTTTCAAGGCCGAAATGTTCCGCGGTACCTCTGCCTGTTTTCCCAAGCACGCCGATGCCGTGGGCGTCATCAACCATGAGGCGAGCTTCATATTTTTGCGTGAGTTCAACAATATGCGGCAGTTTTGCAATATCGCCTTCCATACTGAAAACCCCGTCGACAACCACGAGTTTTCCCCTGTCTTCATATTCTTTCAGGACCCTTTCGAGGTCCGCCATATCGTTGTGTCTGAATTTCTTGATTTCGCCAAAGGAGAGTCTGCATCCGTCGATAATGCTTGCATGGTCCATCTTGTCTATGATGACGATATCATCTTTGCCCACAAGGGCGGAAATGACTCCCAGATTTACCTGAAAGCCGGTGGAAAAAATGAGCGCAGCTTCTTTCCGCATGAAGCGGGCGAGTTTCTCTTCGAGCTGCACGTGTATATCCAGCGTGCCGTTGAGAAACCGTGAACCGGCGCAACCGGTCCCATATTTCTTAATTGCTTCGATAGACGCTTCTTTTACTTTAGGATGATTGGTAAGACCAAGGTAGTTATTGGATCCGACCATGACCATTTTCCTGCCGTCAAGGATTACTTCGGGGTCCTGCGCACTTTGAATGGTCCTGAAAAAAGGATACAGGCCATGAGATATAAGCTTTTTTGCCTTGTCGAATTTAAAGCACTTATCGAATATATCAGTAGATTTTTTTATAGCCATCTGTGAATCCTGTACCAATCCGCCGTCCATTTTATTCCTTCCTTTAATCCAACTTTCGGTGTAAAACCGATTTCCTCCCTAGCCTTTCGTGAGTCGCATATCCAGTAGGCATGCTGAAAGTCTTTTATCCTGTCTCTGTTTATTATCCCCTGCCTGTTTATCCTTTCCCCAAGGAAAGCAATAAAGGGCATTAAGCATTTCGGCACCCGCAACGGTCTTGATTTAACATTAAGCGCGGAGGATATTTCCATGGCTATCCGGTCGCCCGTGTAAAAGTCGTCATCACATAGAAAATATGTTCCGTCTTCGGATGCTCTGCTCTCGGCACATAATATAATACCATGAACGAGGTCTTCAACATAAAGTAATGAATAATAACATTTTCCAAGATCAAAGAAAAAACCGTTTTTTATCATTCTAAACATCACAAGCATGTCTTTATCCCTCGGACCGTAAACTGCCGGGGGTCTCAGGATGGTAACCGGAAAGTCGTCCTTGTATTTAAGAACGGCCTTTTCTCCTTCCAGTTTACTTCTCCCGTAATTTGATACCGGGGACGGTTTGCAGTCCTCACGTATCGGCGTCATGTCCTTGCCCGGGCCGGCAGCAGCAAGGCTGCTCATATAGACAAACCGTTTCAATTTTGGGTTTTTTTCCGCGACAACCCGTATCAGATTTTCCGTGCCCTTCGTATTGATACGGAAAAATTCATCTGAGGAAGTCGATTTGGTGAGCCCTGCAAGATGAAAGATATAATCAAAATCACCGACGGCCTCGTGAAGGGATTCAGGCTGTGTGCAGTCACCCTTGACGATTATGACATTAAGGGATTCAAGCCATTTGAGGTTGGAGGCATTTCTGGAGAGACAGGTTACCTCATACCCCTTTCTGACGAGTTCTTCGCAGAGATGGCTTCCGATAAAGCCTGTAGCGCCCGTTACCAGAGCCTTCATAAACTCCGGATATTTTGGGTGAAAAAGAGTTGAAGAGTCAAGTTCCGACCCGTCTGCCTCATGTGGTTTAATCCGCTTTAGGCGGATGAGCGGCCCATGGATTCGAGCCGTGCTATCCTTTCCTCGATCGGAGGATGTGTGCTGAATAGTTTTAGTATGCCGCCGCCGGATAACGGACTGACAATAAACATATGCGAGGTCGCAGGGTTGGCGTTCATGGGAATCTTCTTGGACGCCGTGTCAAGTTTACGCAGAGCTCCGGACAGGTATCGCGGATTTCCCGAAATGCTTGCGCCGCCTTCATCCGCGACATATTCTCTTGACCTTGAGATTGCCATCTGAACAATCATTGCCGCGATAGGACCGACGATCATCATAACTATGGCTGCAACAGGACTGCCGCCTTCATCATCGTCACCCCTGTTACCGCCGAAGATCATTGCCCATTGCGCCATTTGAGCAAGATAGCTGATAGCGCCTGCAAAGGTGGCGGCAATAGTGCCGATTAAGATATCTCTGTGTTTAACGTGGGCGAGTTCATGTCCGATGACGCCCATAAGTTCTTCATGGCTCAGAAGCCGCATGATACCCGTTGTTACGGCAACCGCCGCGTGGTTAGGATTTCTTCCCGTCGCAAAGGCATTCGGCTGATCTTCATTGATAATATACACTCTCGGCATAGGTATTTCCGCTTTTTGTGCGAGCCTTCTTACAACGCCATATAGTTCGGGCGCTTCCGCTTCCGATACTTCCCTGGCGCGGTACATTTTAAGAACTATTTTGTCGCTGAACCAGTAGGTAAAGAGGTTCATTCCAAGGGCGAAGATGAGGCCTATCGTCATGCCATTTTTACCGCCCATTGCCGCTCCTGCCGTTACAAAGATAAGTGTAAGCATAACGAGGAGCAACATGGTTTTTATGTTATTCATTGAATTGATACCTCCATAAAAGGTTTGAGTTTCGCTAACGCTAATTAAATAATATTAGCGTAAAGCAGAGGATGTTTTCAATATATTATCCGGAGCCATAAGAATGGAGCCCTGACAAAAGAAGGTTTACTCCAAGATATGTGAAGATGACGGCTGCAAAACCTATTACCGCGACAATAGCGACCTTTTTCCCCTTCCATCCCCTCACCATCCTGCCGTGCAGATAGAAGGCGTAGATGAACCATGTTATCAGCGACCATGTCTCTTTCGGGTCCCAGCTCCAGTAAACACCCCACGCCTGATCGGCCCAGATGGCGCCGAATATTAATCCGCCCAGAGTGAATATGGGAAACCCGACGGCAATGCTTCTGTATGTGATCTCTTCAAGCATATCGGGGGTTACATTTAACTTTTCGAGGACCCCTTTCAGGACATAACCATACTTCCAGATGACAAATAGCGCGGTAAAGGAAGCTATCCAGCTTATTATTTTTACAACTGATGAAGGATGCAGGAAAGAGGTTTTAAATAGATAGCTTTTTATAAATTCCTCCGGCCTAACTTTTACTTGAAAGGTAAGGAAATCGATGCCCATGGTGACGAGAAGTATTGCGAATAAACCGAATGTGAACGTCCAGAAGAGATACGAAATCTCGCTTTTTTTCTCGGCTGTTATGATCAGATACATAAGTCCCGTGGCGAAGGACATGGCAAAAGCGGCATAGGCAATGAAACTCATCGTAACATGGGCAAGAAGCCAGTTGCTCTTCAGCGCGGGAACGAGCGGCTGGATCTCTTTTGATACGCCCGTCAAGTCTATAAATGCAAGTACAAGACCCGCGATAGGAGTGATAAAGGCCCCGAAGGAACGGTTTTTGAATTTGAATTCGATTATCAGATATCCGAGGATCAGACACCAAACGAAAAAAGTCATAGACTCATACAGGTTTGTCAGTGGAGCGGACCTGAGAATGCCCATGCCGCTGAGTTCGGCGAATTCCTTCCATCTGAGTATGATTGCCAGGGTTTGTGAAAAGAACCCGACAATCGTAACGGTAGTTGCAATAATGCCTACCGGCGCTTTCTTAAACGCAAGATAAGTAATATAGATCATCATGGCGGTAATATAAGCCATGGTTGATATTCCAAAGAAAAGGGAACTTTCCATCTATTTTGCTCCTTCCTGTCTTGAATTGAGAACGGAAATCATTCGGTCTATCTTCCTTTCAAGGGTGCCCCTGTTCTTGTTGGTATTTGCGCCGGCAATAATACGGGTTTTACCTTTTTCTTCAACGAGCTTTATCCATATCCTGTGGTGGCTTATAAAAAAAGCGGTAAAAAGACCGATACTCATTAGTATGCATCCTAAGTATACAACCCATACGCCGGGGTCTTTTCTAACCTGAAGTCCGGTATACTCGACTCCCCAGTAATTATGGAATTCAACCCTGTTGCCGTCGGGAAGCTGCCATGATTCAGGGTGCCTCCTGAATATCCATCCGGAGAATTTTTGTTTGCCGGATTCCGTAAAATCGACAAGGACGGCAGGGTTGTTCATCATATTTGCATAAGTGGAAGCCTGTCCGTTCATGATTCTTAAGGCAGGGCTGAAATCTAATATTTTGCCGGTAATTGCAGTCCCCGGTATCTGAAAGGAATCACCCAATCGCAGATTGAGGAATGAAGAATGGCCGTTTTTGGAGACAACGTTAAAGATGAAAATACCGCTGCCGAGACCGTTGGGTATAAGACCGTAACTTGATTGATAAAAGGTTATGCCTTCATATGTAAGCGGGTCGTTGACGGTAATGGATTTCTTCATCACTTCCTTACCGTCTTTGATAATCGTAAGCCAACTTTTGTATTCTTTCGGCATATCGGACATGCCGTAAAACTCGACGTCAAAATTGTCGCATTTGACAAGGAAGTCCATGGAGAGTTCCTTGTTGCCGTCAAAAGCGGTATTGGAAACGGTCCCCTCTCCGACCTCCATAAAGCCTTTAAATCCGAAGCGTGCGCCGAATAATGCGCCGATAAGGATTATAAGGATACTGAGGTGAGTTAAGTAAACGCCGAGTCTGCCGTAATTTCCTTTCTGCGCAAAAAACTGATATCCGTTTTCCTCTTTCACTTCATGGCAGGTAAATCCGACGCCTTTTGCCGCTTCTAAAACGGTTTTTCTGACCGTATCCGCCGGACCTTTTAAGGAAATTTCCCTGTTGATAAGAAACTTCTTAATCCTTTCTTCCGGCAACGGACTGATAGGTTCTTTTACGAGTTTCCATATCCTCGGGAGTCTGTCGAGTGAACATACTATGAGATTTACCGCAAACAAGACAAGCAATGTCATGAACCACCAGGAATGGTACATGTCCATGAAACCTAACTTGTCAAATATATTGTAAAGGCCCGGCGCTATGGATTCGTTGAAAATCCGTGAGAGGACCTGGAGATTTTTTGCAGGTTCAGCCCTCTGTTCCAGTATGGTCCCGAAAATAGAGGTAACCGCAATAAGGGCAAAAATGATAATAGCAAACTTGACCGAGGCGAAAAAACTCCAAACCTTATCTATAGGTGATTTATTATTAGTCTGTTCCAATATAAGTGTCCTTATTTAAGGAAATTTATTTTAATATTTTTAACTTAAATAAGACAAGAACTCTTTCAAAACCGGTGTTTCAGACATTTACTATAACCCGGTTCCTGCCCTTTCTCTTTGCCTCATACAAGGCGTCATCCACTCTTTTGATAACGGTATCTTCATTATCGTCTTTTATGAATTGCGTTACGCCGAAACTTACCGTTATTTTTCCGGTAGGGTCATATTTAAATTTTTCCGAAGCTTTTCTGTTTCTTTCGGCCAATATTTTCGCTTTCTTCAAATCCGTGTCAGGAGCAATGATAATAAACTCTTCGCCTCCCCATCGCACAAGATAATCCGTTTCCCTAAGGTTCTCTTTAACTTATTTGAGTCAGAGTCCGAAGGACGTAATCGCCGACCGTATGGCCGTATATGTCGTTTACTTTCTTGAAATGGTCTATATCAAACATAATTATGGATAAGGGATGATTGTATCTTTTCGTTCTCTCGATTTCTCTTTGCATTATTTCATAATATTTTATTCTGTTGAAAACCTGTGTCAAGGTGTCCGTAACGGCAAGTGTTTTAAGTTCGCTCTCCAAATTCTTTCGTTTGGTTATATCGCGCAAAATGCCTGAATAATAATACTCCTCTCCGGCCTTCCACATGGAAACCGAAAGTTCTATAGGAAAAACGTCGCCGTTTTTCCTCAGTGCGTGCATTTCCATTGTCTTCCCGATATGTTTTGATTCGCCCGTTGATTTGATAAGTTCCAACCCTTTTCTATGGGCGTCTCTGTATTGTTCAGGCATCAGTATGGTCAAAGATTCGCCCGATATTTCATCTTCCGTGTAGCCGAAGATACGTTGAGCGCTCTCATTCCAGAAGATAATATTTCCATGAACGTCTCCCAGAATAATCGCATCTACCGCCGTCTGAGCTATGGTGCGAAATTTATCTTTGTTTTCCCGCAGTTCTTTTTCTATTTGTTTAAGACGGGCTTCCGATTCTTGCAGCTTTGCAACCTCAAGGCGCAGTTCATTTAACTCTTCAAGCAACATCTCCGTTGATTTTTCATTATCCTGCATAAATTATGTTTTCTATATGAAAAATAATCTCAATTGTATTGATAAACAGAATTGTCATTATAATTTTATATTAACACACACATTCTTAAAACTCAGCATTATCTTGCAGATTAAGGGCAAATTGAAAATTTGCAGGCATGAATGAAAACCGTCGATAATTGAGAAACCTGATGTTTAATCCCCTTTTGTAAGGTCTTTATAGAATTGCTTGTTCTCGGAATAGAGCAGGCCGTCTTCGAATTTTATCAACCCTCCTACATAAAGCTTTGCAAGGGACGCCTCCAAAGAGGAAAACTCCTCAGTACCGCTCAGCATCTGTGATCTTATCTGATGTGTTTTCGAATCCCGTATAAGGCTCTTTATGCTGAAATTATTTATGAGTTTTTCATAGGCAAGTACCCTGCTATCACCCTTTTTCATAGGTACCAGTCTCTGCGCGAGCACAAAGAGGAGATTATCAGCAAGCCGTGTTCTTATAATATTTTGCTGATCGGAAGGAAATATATTAATAACCCTCTCAATAGTTGAAGTTGTTATATTTGAATGCACTGTAGTAAGAACAAGATGCCCGGTGTCTGCAGCCTGTAATGCGATAGCAAAACTTTCGGGATCTCTCAGCTCTCCAACCACAATAACATCCGGATCTTGTCTGAAAATATGTTTCAATCCCTCATAGAAAGACTCGGTATCAAGACCGATTTCCCTTTGATTTACATTACTCTTATTGTGTTTATGAAGGTATTCAACAGGGTCTTCAAGGGTTATAATGTTGCATTTCCTGTTGGAGTTTATGATATCAACCATGGCAGCAAGGGTTGTGGTCTTTCCATGGCCTGCAGGCCCGGAAATAATGATAAGGCCCTGTGGCATCAACACATATTCCTTAATCCATCCTGGCAGGTTTAGTTCTTCTAATGAAGGCAGGATGTCTGTAATATGTCGTAGAGTAATTGAAACAGAATTCCTCTGCCTGTATAAACTGACCCTTAAACGTCCGATCTCAGGATATGTCACTGCGAAATCATAGTCACCTTTTTGGATAAAAGTTTCCCAGTTCCTTGCAGCCATTAATTCCCTTGCATATTTTTCACAATCAGATGGTGTTAATGGGTTCATGGATGCTCTTTTTACTTCATTGCTAAGTTTGATTGAAGGCGACACACCCGCAGTAAGGAGCATGTCTGTTGCAGTAGAACCTGCCAGATATTTAAGCAGAGATAAAAGAGAAGGCGCTTTTTTCACCTCCGCTTTTTGGAACTCTTTCTCGATCGTTTCAGCTCTCAGTCCGGTTTCGGGATGTGATGAAAGGCTCTGTATGGCGGCCTCCATCTGAGATGCGGCTACCACGACGGGATTTACCTTTCTGCCGAACGAAAACTCTATGTCCCGAATAGAGATCATGTCGCGCGGGTTGACCATTGCAAGGGTTATCGTGCTTTCGTTGATGTCGATAGGGAGCACTTTCATCGTCCGTATCTTTTCTAAGGGCATGAGATTCAGCATATCACGAGAGATATCGAGCTTCAGGAGATTCACTGAAGGAATTCCAAGCTGCCGGCTGAGGAAATTCAAAAGGGTGTCGGTTGTGATATATCCCATCTCGACGAGGATCGATCCAAGCTGACCGCCGGCCTGTGCCTGTTTTCTGAGGGCGTCTTTTAATTGGTTTGTGTTAATCAGTCCCTGTTCAACAAACAGTTCGCCGAGACGCTGCCTTTTTTTAATCGGTAAAACCATTATATTTTCTAACACGTTTCCGTCTATTTGTCAATTTAAATCAAAATTTAGGGTATAATTGAGACGGGAATTGGAAATATGAAAGTAGTCACTGCAAATGAAATGCGTGAAATAGACAGGAAGACTATTGAGGAGTTTGGTATTCCAGGCCGGGTACTTATGGAAAGGGCAGGTACGGCGGTTGCAGCAAAAATTCGGGAGGTCTATGGCCCTAAAAAAGTGGTTGTGATATCCGGAATAGGCAACAACGGCGGGGACGGTATGGTTGCCGCGAGGATTCTCCATAACGAAGGTTGGGATGTAAACGTCTTCCTTGCCTCAAAACCCGAGAGATTAAAGGGAGATGCTTTGTCACAATATGAAGCCGCTCTCCGGTTTGGTGTTCCTGTGAAACAGGCCGAAACACTGTTAGAGCATAAAACAGACTTCCTGCGCCCTCACACGATCATTATCGACGCCCTTTTCGGCACAGGTCTCGGCAAAGATATATCGGGCTCCTATTCGGATCTCATAGACGTTTTAAATAGATCAGAATTATCCATAATCGCAGTCGATATACCTTCCGGAATATCCTCCGATACCGGACAGGTGATGGGAAATGCAATTAAGGCTGAGTGTACCGTCACCTTCGATCTTCCTAAAAGAGGTCATCTTCTGTATCCGGGCGCGGAATATACCGGCAGGCTTTTTGTTGAGAATATAGGGTTCCCTGCCGAACTTCTCAAATCAGACAGCCTGACAGTCGAACTGCCTGAAAGGGATAATGTATTGTCATTGGTCCCTGAGAGGAAAAAATATTCACACAAAAGGAACTACGGGCACGTTCTCCTTGTTGCCGGTTCAAGGGGAAAGACAGGCGCTGCTATTATGGCTTCAAAGGCCTGTTTGCGTGCCGGTGCTGGTCTTGTAACCATAGGCGTGCCTGAATCATTAGCCGGGATATTCCAGACCCGTGTCACTGAAGAGATGACGCTGGTCCTGCCGGACAAGGGTGACGGCACACTGTCAAAAAAGGCGCTGGACAAGATATTGGAATACCTTGAGAAAACTGCCGGCCTTATTGCAATAGGCCCCGGTATCGGAGTGAGCAGTGATACGGAAAAGATCATAGAGCGCCTTATTTTGCATTCTAACTCTCCAATCATAATCGATGCAGACGGATTGAATTCACTTAAAGGCAATACAAAGATCTTCAGAAAGGCCAAAGCTCCTGTAATACTGACGCCCCATTCCGGAGAGATGGCGCGGCTGATGAGACGTCAGTCAAAAAAAGAGCAATGCAAAATTATAAACTCCGAACTACGCACTGAAATAGAAAAGGACAGGATAAACACCGCCGTATCCTTTGCAAAAGAGACGGGTACATTCCTTGTGCTGAAAGGAGTACCTACAATAATTGCATCGCCTGAGGGAAGGGCGTTCATTAATTCCACCGGAAACCCCGGGATGTCTACGGCAGGAACAGGGGATGTCCTCACAGGCATGATTGCCGGATTCCTGGGACAGGGCTTAACGCCGCTCAACGCAAGTATTCTCGGTGTTTATATGCACGGTCTGGCAGGAGATATTGCCGCATCCGAAAAGGGCGAGCACTCGCTGATTGCGTCGGATATTATCGGTTCCATACCTGCCGCTTTCAGGATGATGAAGGGTTAACCCATAATTATACAAAGATTAATAAAAGCTCGCCAAAATCCGCTTAATCCTGATAATATGTTTGCCGGATTTAAACTTTCCATAGCATTACGGAATATGTTAAATTTCATTAATCATGAAGAAGACAATCAGCCCTCCCAACATGGCGCATTCTTATATCAGGGCTTTCTTTACTACTAAAATTGCGGATAACGTTGTGAAGTATTTGGACAAGAACGGCTATTCGGAATCTATGGTTTATCTTCCCATACAGAGACACACTGACAGAGTTTTAATCCTCAATTCGGATCTGGAGCCGGAGGTTGCAGACGCCGTTATAACGAATAGAGAAGACGTGCTTTTAGGCGTTCAGGTTGCAGACTGCGTGCCGATACTCCTGTTTGACGAAAAGAAGCGGGTTGTAGGCGCCGTGCATGCCGGATGGCGGGGAACGGCAGCGCAAATCCTGAAGAAGACCATTCAGGCCATAGTTGACCATTTTGGCTCGTCACCGGATAATATTGTTATAGCCTTTGGACCGAGCATCAAGGGGTGCTGCTATGAGGTTGATTCCGATGTGAACGAGGCAGTTTGCATAAGTACGGGATCGGGAGACTATTCAGAGCGGAAGAACTCAAAGTTCTTTATAGACCTTGCTTCCGCCAATATGCTACAGGCCCGTTCCCTTGGCGTCAAAGAGGATAATATATGGGTTTCCGAAGAATGCACCTTTTGCAATCCGGACAGGTTTCACTCATACCGGTATCATGGGAATCATGCAGGAAGGCAGGGCGGATTCATAGGGATATTTCCGAGTTAATCGGTTGCATAGAATGAAAGACTGATATGATAAAAAACCATTTAGAATGCGACAAAAGATAATCTATATTCACCTGACGGCACTTTTAACCTGATGCGTCTTTTGATAAATGTATATCAAACAGTATTAATAGTACATTAAGGAGTCGCCTAAAAGCTTTTTTATCATATCAGTCTTTCAAATTAACGGGAACATGAAAATATTGAGTAATAGTCCGGATGAAACGAAAGAGATCGGTTTTCGATTGGGGAGACTCCTTAAGGCCGGTGATATTGTGGGGCTGTATGGCGATCTTGGCGCAGGGAAGACTACGATGGTGAAAGGCATTGCAAAAGCTGTCGGCATTGATGAAAGGGAAATCGTCAGCGCCAGTTTTACCATTATTGCGGAATATGAAACCGATCCGCCTTTTATCCATATTGATCTATATCGCATCGAACATGGCGCAGAACTTGATGATTTAGGTATCCGTAGCATAACAGGAGGCGGGAGCATATCGGTCATTGAATGGGCCGAGAAGGCTCGGGGAGAATTGCAGGAAGATATCATTAAGGTCGGTCTGCAAACCCGGGATGAACAAACAAGGGAAATTACAATAGAGGGTCTGGATGAAAAAGATTGGAATCATAGGTAAAACAGGTAAGCAGGAAACACTTGATATATTAACAGAGCTTGCACCATGGCTGAAAAGTAAGGGCCATGAGGTTTATGTAGACATAGAGAACGCAGCCGTTATGAATATCGAAGGCACGCCGAGATCGCAAATGTCTTCATTGGTCGATATGATAATAGTCCTTGGCGGCGATGGTACCATGATCGGGGTAGCAAGGCTTGTGGCTGAAAAGGGTATCCCCATCCTTGGCGTAAATATAGGCGGGCTTGGGTTTCTCACAGCCGTTTCCAGGGATGAACTGTATGAAGTCCTTGACAGGGTCCTTGTTGATGATTGCCATGTAGAAGAACGCATTATGCTGAATGCATGTGTTTTGCGGCATAGCGAGTGCATCGCGGAATACGTAGTCATGAATGATGTTGTCGTAAACAAAGGCGCTCTTGCCAGGATAATAGACCTTGAAACTTATGTAAATAGTACCTATATTTCTACCTTCAAGGCGGACGGTCTTATTGTTTCCACTCCTACCGGTTCTACGGCATATGCGCTTTCTGCCGGAGGTCCCATACTCTATCCCACTATAAACAGCATAGTCCTTGCGCCGATATGTCCCCATACCCTTACGAACCGTCCCATTGTGCTGCCGGATGATGTAAAAATAGAAATCATGCTCAGATCGCGCGACGAAGATGTTTTCCTTACCCTTGACGGCCAAATGGGTTTTTCTCTCAGACAGAACGATATTATCGAGGTCAAAAAATCTCAATACAGGGCAAGGCTTTATATCCCGTGTGAACGGGACTATTTTGAGATTATCAGGACGAAACTGAAATGGGGAGAAAGATAATTAAAACACCATGTGCATAATATGAAAGGCAGATATGATAAAAAACCTTTTAGAATGCGACAAAAATTAATCCATATTCACCTGAAGGCGCTTTTAACCTTATGTGTCATATAGATAAGTGTATATCGAACAGTGATAATAGTACATTAAGGAGTCGCCTAAAAGCTTTTTTATCATATCTACCTTTCATATAGGGAAATTCTTTTGCAATGTGCGGGTAAATAATGACAAACGGAAACAAAGCAATATGGGTTTATTAGAAAATATAAAGAATGCGCTTGAGTTTTACGAGGCTCTCGGTTTTGAGAGGCTTCCGATACATCTGAAGGCGTCGGTTAATAGTCTTAAGCCGGGGTCAAAACAGTTATCAGGCGTTAGTCACAAGTCACAAAAAAGAACCGATGACCGGCATCCGGTTACTAATGACCGCAATGATAAAGAACCCGCCTTGAAATTGCTGCGGGAGGAAATCGGAGACTGTAAGCGGTGCAAGCTTTCCGGTAAAAGGAAAAATATTGTTTTTGGCGAGGGCAATCCGGATGCCAGGCTTATGTTTATAGGCGAAGCGCCGGGCGCGGAAGAGGATTTGCAGGGCAGGCCCTTTGTCGGCGATGCCGGTATGGTGCTCACACGGCTTATCAATAAGATGGGTTTTCAGAGGGAAGACGTTTATATTGCGAATATTGTAAAATGCAGGCCGCCTTTAAACCGGGATCCCGAACCCGATGAAGCGGAAACATGCAGGGGTTTTATCGAAAGACAAATAGAGATCATCAGACCTGAAATTATTATGTCATTAGGGAGAGTAGCTACTATGAACCTGACCGGAGATATGAAGCTGAAAATAACCGCAGTAAGGGGCAAGTTTTTTTCTTATAAAGACATTTCCGTTATGCCTACATTTCATCCGGCCTATCTCATTAGGAACCCCAAAGACAAATGGCTTACATGGAATGATGCGCAAAAGGTGATGGAAAAACTCGGAACCGGTGCTTGAGTCCATGAGAGTAGCCATTAGGTCATAATTTGAAAGACAGATATGATAAATCCCGAAAGCTTTCGGGATTAAACGCGACAAAAGATAATCAGTATTCACCTGACGGCACTTTTAACCAGATGAGCCTTTTAGATAGATGCATATCAAACAGTGTCAATAGTGCATTAATGAGTCGCCTAAAAGCTTTTTTATCATATCTGTCTTTCAAAACGTATTTACCATATAAAACTATCGTTCCGCGTTATTGTTTTTTGTTTTTGATTATAGCCATACATTCCGCATATGCCGTTACCGTTGACAGGGTACTTGCAACTGTCGGCGACGAAATAATTACCTATACCGAATATCGGAAATTTGTCGGGAGTATGGAGGAGATAGAAAATAAAGAAGCGGTTGACGAAAAGATACTGAGAAGTTTGATTGATGAAAAAATCATTTTAAACGAAGCCAAAAAGACAGGCATTGAAGCCGGTGATAAAGAAATAGAACAGGCCATCGCGGAATTCAAAGAGCGGCATAACCTGTCTCCTGAAGAATTCAAGGAAATGCTTTCGGTGGAAGGTTTGAAGGAAGACGGATTCAGGAAAGTAATGAAGGAAAAGATAATGGTCTCGAAACTTATCGGCATGGAAGTTGAGTCAAAAATTATAGTTACCGAAGACGAAAAAAATGATTATTATAATGTAAAGAGAAGGGATTATATAAATATTCCCGAAAAGATCGAGATAAAGGCCGTTTTTATCAGGCTGAAAGAGGGCGCATCCATTACCGAGATTACAGATCTGAAGCGGAAGACTTTAAAAATAGTGTCTTTGCTGAGGCGCGGAGAAGACTTTGACCGGATTGTAGATGAGTATTCAGACGAACCGCTAAAGGGCCAGGGAGGGTTCCTGGGTACATTTGTCAGGGGCATATTAATACTCCAGTTGGATAATACGGCTTTTTCTTTGAAAGAGGGTGAAATAAGCAACCCCGTATGGGTTAAGGAAGGCGCCTATATATTGAAGGTTATTAAAAAGAACAATGAGAGTTTTCAACCTTTTGAAGCCGTAAAAGAGGACATAGCCAAGCGGATATTCGGGCAGAAGAGAGAAAAATTGATAAATGAGTGGATCAAAAAATTATGGGAAAAATCTTCGGTAAGAGTGAATTGAAACTAACGGCTGCAGTTTTGCTGTCGCTGGTGTTGCTAACATCCGAATATGTAAGCGCTGCCTCCCGTGATGTGGAGCTGTTCGACAAAGGGTACGGAAATTACCTTTCATATCAGCCGGAAAAAGCGGTCGAGGCATTCAGGACATTTCTCAAGGATTTCCCCGACAGTTCCGCAAGAGACGCCGTAATGTTCTGGCTCGGCAAATCATTAATGCAATTAAAGTCATATAAGGAAGCCGGGAATGTGCTCTCCGACCTGAGAAAACAGTTTCCCGAAAGCCCTTTTGCCGCTTACGCACTTCAGGAAATAGAGGCAATAAAAAAGGCGGAGTCCGAACAGGCCCTAAATAAAACACATGCCGAAGCAAGCAGCTCTTCGGCTGCTGCCGTTGGCAAAGACAAAATGAATGATCAGATTCAGGAGGAGAAGAAAAAGGCGGAGGTTCTACAGGCAAAGATAAAGGAAATAGAAGAAGGCAGGAAGAAAGCCGTAAATTTAGAGGAGAAGCCCGGGGAATTAGAGACTGTTAAAAAGAAATCCGAAGAGCTGCAGGCTAAAGTTAAGGAGCTTGAGCAAGAGAAGAAGAAGGCTGACGAGCTTCAGGTAAAGATAAAAGAATTGGAAAACGAGAAGCAAAAGGCTGAAGAATTACAGGCTAAGATAAAGGTGCTCGAAGGGGAGAAGAAAAAAGCCGGGAAACTTCAGGCAAAAATAAAGGACCTGGAGGAAATAAAGAAGAAGTCCGGGGACTTGCAGGCACAGGTAAAGGAACTGGAATTAGAGAAAAAGAAAACGGAAGAGCTTCAGGAAAAGATAAAAGACCTGGAAGCGATAAGAGAGAAGGCAAAGGAATTACAAAACAGGGCATCGGAATTAGAGGACATAAAAGAGAAGGCAAAAAAGCTTCAAAAAAAGGCTATAGAATTAGAGGAAACCCGGAAAGAAGCGGAAGCATTAAAACTGAAAGTCAAGGAACTGGATGAAGAGAAACGTAAAGCCGAGGCTTTGCAGGTAAAGGTGAAAGATCTCGGTGAAGCAAAGGAGAAAGCCGGGGCATTACAGAAGAAAGTGGAAGAGCTGGAAGGAATAAAAAAGAAATCGGAAGCGCTGCAGAAAAAAGTAAAGGAACTTGAAGAAGATAAGAAAAAAGCCGACGAACTCTCCGTAAAGATAAAGGGATTGGAAGAAGAGAAGAGAAAGGCGGAGGCATTACAAGCGAAGGTAAAGGAACTGGAAGGCGAGAAGAAGAAGGCCGAGAAACTTCAGGCAAAGCTGAAAGACCTGGAGGATACAAAAGAAAAGGCGAAAGAATTGCAGTTAAAGATAAAGGACTTGGAGGATGCAAGGGCAAGGGCGGATGAACTGAAGGTGAAAATAGCGACTTTGGAAGAAGATAAACGGAAGGCTGAAAAATTACAGGTTAGGGTTAATAAGCTTGAGGAAGGGAAGAAGAAAGAGGATGGATTACAGGCAAGGATAAAGGCTCTGGAAGAAGAGAAAAAGCTGGCCGAAGCATTGCAAATAAGGGTAATAACTTCAGAGGAAGAGAAAAATAAGGCACAGGGGCTGGAAACTAAGATTGTAGAACTGGAAGAGGAAAAAAAGAAAACGGAGACTCTGCAGGGAAAGATACAGGAACTACAGTGGAGGGAAACGCATCTCTTTAATTCTTCCTATGTATTGAATAAACTGGGAATCAGGGAAGTCCTGTGGAGGAGTGGAAACTCGCAGGAGGATTTAATAAATGAAAAGATGCTTTATGAAGAGGCAAAAAAACTGAATATAACGCCTGACATGAATGAACACAAGGGTATAGTCGAGAAATATAAATTCGACGGAGACCAGGCGGATTTTCTTTACAGATATATGACCATTTTTGCCTTTATTAATGCAAAATTAACGGATCTTCCTACGGAGGATGTCATTGAACAGTTGATGGTCCAATATGACGAAGAGAATAAATACACGAAGATAGTGCTTGCATCCGAACTCCAGGCCCATGCAAAGAGCGGCATTTCTTTTGAAGAAATATATAACTTGTATCCCGATCTGGTAACGTTCGATATAGTAAAGTTTGAAGACCTGGAAAAAAATATTCAGGAAAAAGTCCGACAGATACCGGTCGGCGGAATCGGGGTCATTTGGTCTGAAGAAGGTTACAGAATTCTGAAACCTACATCACGGAAACTCTCACTGAAACCGTTTCAGGAACTTCAGCCGGCTGCAAAAGAAAAAATAAAGGGCTATATAAATGAATTGATACGGGGAATTGAGATGGGAGCAAAATAAGTTGCCGATGTACAAGACTAAGTATAGTCTGTGTATTAATTGCGAATCAAGCAGTCCGTCATTCTCCGACTCGATCGGGGAATCCAGTCTTTTCAATGGGTTATAGATCCCCCGGTCAAGCCGGAGGATGACAAAACCTGAGTTTATACACAGACACTAACTACGGTTTTCTCAAAGGTCTTTGCGGTGAATTGCCTCTTTAAGGATATAATTAAAGTAAATGCCCAAAAGAGTAATCTTATCATTTATCATTATTTCCGCATTCATAGGCTTTGCAGGAGGCTTTCTATATTGGACCCTATCCGATCTTCCTAACATCAAACTCCTTGAGGAGTATGCGCCCCTTGAATCTTCACGAGTATATTCAAGCGACGGCAAAGTCCTTGCAGAGCTGTATGTTGAGAGAAGGACTTTTATCCCTTATTATCAGATACCCGACCATTTAAAGAAAGCCTTTGTTTCTGTTGAAGATGTGAGGTTCTATACCCATCCCGGAGTGGATATTATAGGGATAGTGCGCGCCATGTGGCATGACATAAAGGCGGGCAGTGTTGTGCAAGGCGGAAGCACCATCACCCAGCAGCTTGCGAGGATGCTTTTTTTAAAACCGGAAAAAAGCCTTCAAAGGAAATTGAAGGAAGCAGCCCTTTCCATAAAGATCGAGCAGCGTTATACAAAAGATGAAATACTCGGCATGTATCTCAATCAGGCATATTTCGGCACAAGGGCATACGGAATCGAAGCCGCCTCGGAAACATATTTCGGAAAATCGGCAAAAGACCTTACCATAGCTGAAGCAGCCCTCCTTGCATCAATGCCTAAGGCGCCGTCGGTATATTCCCCTTTTAAGAACCCTGACAAGGCAAAGTACAGGAGGGCATTTGTACTCAAGCAAATGAATGATAACAAGTTCATTACTGAAGCACAATACAGAGCAGCGGAAAATGCGCCAATGCCGTCAATTCCGCATTTAAGAAAATACGATGCGCCATATTTTATAGAAATCCTTAGACAGCAGCTCGAATCAAGATTAGGGAATGAACTCTATACCTCAGGCTTTAAAATCATGTCGACGATCGATTCGAGAATGCAGCAGATTGCCGAAAAAGCAGTCAGAAACGGCATCTCAGCTCTGGAGAAAAGGGATGCGCCTCCGTTGGAGGCCGCGCTGATTGCAATAGACATAAGAACAGGCCATATAAAGGCAATGGTCGGAGGGTCCGACTTCTGGAAGAACCAGTACAACAGGGCTACGCAGGCTCTGAGACAGCCGGGTTCGGCTTTTAAACCGTTTGTGTTTATTGCAGCAATCGAGAACGGTATGACGGCGGACTCGTATATCAACGATTCACCCATATCATTCCCGGGCGCTAAAGCCGGACAGAGATGGAGGCCGAAGAATTACGACGGCAGGTATTACGGAAACGTTTCTTTGAAAACAGCCCTCGCAAGGTCTCTGAATTGCGCAACCATACGGCTTGCGGCAAGCGTAGGGGTTGAAAATGTTATTGAAATGGCGCAACGGCTTGGGATAAGAAGCAAGCTCCAGCCTTATCTGCCTATTGCTATCGGAGCTTCCGATGTGACCCTGATGGACATGGTTTCAGCGTACTCGGCCTTTGCTTCAGGCTCCAGGCCAAGACCTGTTTTCTATGAGAGGATACTAAACAGAGACGGCATAGTTGTCGAAGAGATACGGCCTATTTTCGAAGAGATGCTTTCAGAGGAGGATACGGTGCAGATGAAGGTCCTTCTTAAGGCCGTTGTTGATGAAGGCACTGCCGTAAAGGCAAAGGAATTAAAACGGCCCGTTTATGGAAAAACCGGAACAACAAATGATTATGCGGACGCCTGGTTTATCGGGTTTGACGACAGGCTCGTTGTCGGCGTATGGGTCGGCAGGGACAACCATAAACCGATAGGCCCTAAAGAGACAGGCGCACAGGCAGCGCTGCCTATATGGATGGAATTTATGAAAAAAGCGCCTCTACAAACTCTTTCGGATCAAAATCCCTGAGGTCTTCTATCCCCTCACCCACGCCGATTAATTTGACGGGGATTCCAAGGTCTTTTTTTATAGCGAATATAATGCCGCCTTTTGCCGTACCGTCAAGTTTGGTTAAGGCTATTCCCGTAACTTCCGCCGCTTTATTGAACATGTCTGCCTGACGGAGGGCGTTTTGCCCGGTCGTGCCGTCCACAACCAAAAGGGTTTCATGAGGAGCTTCGGGCATTGCTTTCTGAATGGACCGCCTTACCTTTTTCAATTCCTCCATAAGGTTGCTTTTCGTATGCAAACGTCCGGCAGTGTCTATGATAACGATGTCTATATTCCTGCTCTTTGCCGCAATAACTGCATCATATGCCACTGCTGCAGGATCAGACCCGGGCTGATGTTTTACAAACTGTGTGCCCGCCCGGTTTGCCCATATTTCGAGCTGCTCGATTCCGGCAGCCCTGAAGGTATCCCCGGCAGCCAGCAACACCGAAAGACCGTTAGAACGGAACCTGCTTGCAAGCTTGCCGATGGTCGTTGTTTTACCTGCGCCGTTCACTCCGATAGCAAGAATAACAAAGGGTTTCCCGCTATTTACCATGATAGGCTGCGGATCTCCCAGCAAAGCCGTCATCTCGCTTTTCAATAACGACTTTACGGAATCGACGTCGTTGACCTCGCCCTTTTTGGCTTTTTCACGGATCGCCGCCATGATCTCCGATGAAGCCTTTGTCCCGACATCGGAAATAATCAGCGTCTCTTCAAGTTCATCTAAAGTTGCCTCATCTATTTTCCTGCCGGTGAATATGGTCTCAACTTTTCCTATAAAACTCTGTCTTGTTTTTACGAGCTTTTCCTTGAGCTTGTCAAAAAACCCCATCCATCCTCCTTGTTGCTAAGGAGTTCATAAGTAAAGCCACACACCCTCACCCTTGCCCTCTCCCTTCAAGGGAGAGGGGACTTAAGAATCGCCCCTCCCTTGAGGGGAGGGGATAAAGGGGAGGGTGTTTAAATGTGTCCTTACTTATGAACTCCTCAGTAAATAATGAATTGGTAATTTTAAATCGTTTGCATTAGTTTTATCAATCAACGATTTTCCAATTTAACATCCTGTTCAGTATTCATTTTTTACCGGGATGTTGTATTATATTGATATGAAAAAGATAATCATAGTCGCCTTTATGCTTCTTTTCCCTGCAATTGCATTTGCGCAGCCTTCGATCGTGTTTGACATGGAGCAGCATGATTTTGGAACAATCGAAAAAGCCGGGGTATTGGAGTTTTCCTTTGACTTCCGTAATGAAGGCAACGAAGACCTGGAGATAAATAAAGTAATTCCCTCCTGAGGATGCACGGCGGTGATGGCCAGTTCGAGCCGTCTGAAGCCCGGAGAAAAGGGCAAGATCAATACAAAATTTGAAACGGCAGATAGGAAAGGATTCGTCTCCAAAGGTATTACCGTCCATTCCAATGACCCCAAACGGCCTGTCATCAACCTTACCCTTAAAGCTGATATTCGGTAGCGGATTATGTTTAAGGAAACCTGTCCCGGAAGCAGAGAGATCAGGGCACCCTATCCGGAAGATATAAAATGTTTCTGGTGCGATAGCGTTAATGAGATATGGTCTGATGAGGCCGAGATTGTCTGCAAATCCTGCAAGCGTTCAATAACGCGCGACATGAAGCCGACCTGCATTGAATGGTGTCCTGCCGCAAAAGAATGTATCGGCGCCGAGAAATACGAACGGCTGATGAAACATATAAAGAAATGAAAGAAAATGACTTATTTAATGAATCTTATCTTTAAAGGATAAGCGTAAGTCTCCCCGTTATAGGCTCTCACAGATGCAATTATAACGAGCAGGGCGTTAACAGGTGCCATAATTAAAATCAGGATCATACCAAGACCAATTTTGGTAAAATACAGAAACGCCGCTGCCAAAGCAATGTAGAGTGTCATCGAAAGCTGGAAATTCAGGGATTCTATCCCCTGTTCTCTAACAAAAGGATAAGAATTTCTTTTCAATAACCATACAGTCAAAGGACCGAAAAGATGCCCTAAAGGTATTCCGATTATCCCCAGCAGAGCCGTTAGGTGACATAACATTCCCCATATGCGGGCGTCTTTACCAATATTTCCATAAAACGTATTATCTTCCGGCATTCTTTACCCTCCTAAGGGTGGAAGCAGATACCATCCGCTTCTTTTTTTAAAACTCTTGCAGTATTTGGTTCAAGGCCGCTTCTTTTCATAAAGGTATCTTCATCCATATCGGCAATTTCTTTTGCAAGAATGATGTTATTCCTGAAGAGTACCTCAAGCGAAATCCTGTTAATGGACGAAAGAATAGTTACGGGATAAAGCCTTTCATTTTCGATCATCCTTTCTAAGCTTTCCTTGACCGGATATTTCCAGCTAACGATCCTTAGACCGACACATTCCGCATATTTTATGGCGTCAGACGAGCACCGGGTGTTTGTCACAAGCCAACCCTGGTATATCACAATATTATTTTCAGGCTCTGAATTAAAGGCTTTCTTTATGTCGGCAAACCTCGAATGGATATAAAGAGCTGTTTTAACGTCCGTAGAATTACCGCTGTTGCTATGATATTTACACTCTATGACGCAACATTGCTTGTCTTTACGCGCAAAAACATCCACTTCATGGTTAACGCAATATCCCCGGATAATCCTGTTTACCTCCGTTGAATACCCATATGCTTTAAGAATGGAGGCAAAATATTTTTCAAACTGGTATCCTGCAGGGCCGAGCGAGTAGATGGCCTTTTTAATGGAGTATCTCATGTCCGAAACCCGGCTGTACTGTCGAAGAAGTCTTTTGGCGGTTTTGAAAATGTGTTTTGTATGGGTGGCAGGGGTAATCTGTCTCTCCACTTTTTGCGCAATTTCCATGGCAACATCGCCGGTAGCGCCTGAACGGATAAGAGAGTCTATAAGTTTTTGAATATTGAATTCCTCCGGCCGGCCCGATGCTTTTATGATGGTTACAGACATTGGATAATTTTATCACAAATAACTCTTAAGGAGATAAGAAAAAGGAAATAATCAAAGTCGGCAAATAAATGAGGTTTCCGGATTATACTGTGAGGGGGATTATTCCTCCCTTTGGAAAAGGGAGGATAGGAGGGATTATATGAATATGTGTAGTCATTATTATGAGACTGTTGCCCGCAGTATCAATATGTGATACTATGAAGCAGGAGTGAAACCATGATGGAATATAAGGGATACACAGCAAAGGTAGAATTTGATGATGAGGCTGAGATCTTCCACGGCGAAGTGCTTGGCATAAAAGATGTAGTAACCTTCCAGGGTAAGACCGCAAAGGAGATTAAGAATGCCTTTAAGGAATCAGTGGACGATTATCTTTCATTCTGTAAGGAGCGGGGAGAGTACCCCGATAAGCCGTTCACGGGGAAGTTTGTTGTACGCATTTCCCCCGAGTTGCACAGAAAGATTTACCTGTCCGCAAAGCGTTCCAACGAAAGCATCAACGCATGGTTGAATGAGAAGTTGGACCGTGTTGTTGATGAAGAACTGAAAGAGTGCGGAGCATAGGGGGTTCACAAAACTTCTGAAACTCGGGTAACATGTCATTGATTGCCACAAATTCCGTAATATACCAATTTCGTATAATCTGAGATCATCCACATTTTGCCCGATTATGCACTGGCTAACATATCGTTTTAAATAACGTTTGCTTTTGTAACAACATAAGTTGTGGTATACTCTTGGCAAATAAACACAATTGGGCATAATAATTGTTGTACGTATATAAGAAAATAATAAAGACGCCGTCAGTTCAGCTTATGTGGAAACCTGGGAGGGCTAATTAAATGGAAATTAATTTTGAAGACAAACGCGTTAAATACATTCTCGCAGCTCTCGGGACCATTTTTTTGGGAGCAATTGGAAGCGGTTTATGGGAACGATTTCTCGGACCATTTTCAGATCGGTTAATTCTTTTTATTGTCGATTTATTTAGTTCAATTTCTAATTCATATTTGAATTCTTTATATCGCAAGATCGGTTATGGCAATAAGGAAATCTTTAGTTATCAGGTCTACAGTATCATTATGCCCCTATATTCCGTTACCCCATGGGTTCTTATACTCTGCTTACTTCGAACGATGAAGAAATTGGGCTCAAAACTTGAAAGAAAAAAAGAAGATAAAGAAGAGATTGAGAATCTTGATAAATTCAAGAAAGATTCCTTGGAAAAATTAAAACGCCTGAAAAAAATTGTTTACTTCGGCCTTTTCCCTGTGTTACTTCTATCCTCTTTGATTACGATCTCTCAATTTATGCGAAACTTATTTGAATACAAGGCGGTTGTCTATGTAGAACGGTCTATCGAAATGGTCGCACCAAAAATTAGCGGCCAACAATATCTTGAATTAAGAGCTCTCTACAGAGCTGTAGATACTAAAGAAAAGTTTTTGCTGTTACAGCAGGAATTAATTAAATACTCAAAGGCAAATGGAGTTAATCTTCCTGACTTCAAACTAGTTGACTGAAACAGCACTCAACGTACAACAACGGCATGAGCCGACCGGGTATAGCTACTGCTTTTTTTCAAAGGTTTGTTGCCCCGGTCGGCTCATGCCAAGCGTTCTGCATGATAAATAAAGGATGGCAAAATGATAATTCTTGATGACAAAAAATTAATCGAGTCAAAATTTATAAATGAGCAAGAGGTAGAAGACCTTGTCATTGCAAACTCCGAACACTTTTTTGGACCATCTTCAATTCTCATTCCTAAGAAGAAAATCAAAACGAAAGACGGCTTCGGAACTATACCGGATGGCTTTGCAATCGATCTTTCGGCGCGAGTTTGGTATATCGTCGAGGCAGAGCTTTCCCACCACAATGTTTGGACTCACATAGCCCCTCAGGTTACAAAGCAACTGTTGGCTGCTGGTCGCGCTGAAACACGTCAACTCCTCGCAGAAATATTAGTGCAGATGGTTACTGAAGATTTAAGTACGAAAGAAAAGTTTGAGGACGAAGGCGTAAAGGAAATTGACATCAGAAAGGTACTTGGAGAAATACTTGAAAAAGCACCAATTATTGGGATACCGATAGACGCAGTTACAAATGACCTCCGAGAGTGGGCTGCAACATTAAAAAACGATGTAAAACTATGGATTGTTCGAAAATACGTTCAATTTGGAAATCCCCAAAATATAGCCTACGAAATCCCCGAAGAATATCGTCCAGTCTTTGACACTACGGATAGAGAGGCGCAACCACAATCAGGGATAAAAACATACGATGTTTCTGTCGCTGATCTTATAGAGGAAGGCTTTCTTTCGCCAGAATCAGAACTGACCATGAGCTACAAACCACGAGGGGGAACACAGCAGACCTTCAGAGCCAAACTTGAATCAGATGGTTCATTGAGCGTTCTGGATGAGAACTTCCCAAGCCCATCATACGCCGCCATATACTGCATACAGAAAGCTGGCAGCGAAAGAACAACAGTAAACGGCTGGACAAGCTGGAAAACCCAAGATGGTAAATTTCTTTCTCAGGCAAGAGCAGAGTATCTTGAAAAGAAAGAAAAAGATGCAGAACAAGCAAATCAACCCGACCCGGAATAAACTTGGTTTGGTTTTGGCACAGGGCTTGCCCGTGCGGGTCATGCAAGGGGTTAAGTCAAGAAATAAATTGAAGTTTTATGTCCCAATGGATATAATTTGAGCATGGAAAGAATGAGATATATTTATTGGCAGGACAAGAGGATGTGGCTGGGATATTTGGAAGAATATCCTGATTACATGACACAAGGGAAATCAATAGAGGAACTCCAAGATAACCTCAAAGACATCTATAAGGAACTTACCAGCGGAACCATTCCTCACGTTCGTAAAGTTGCAGAACTCCAAACAACGGCATAATAAAACTCCGTGAATATGCGAAGAATACACTTCAAAAAGACAAGAGAATAAATATCCGGATGGCATCTATGGATCTGGATCAGGTACAGGTCATTGCCGCTCAAGAGGGCATTCCTTACCAAACACTCATATCCGGCATCATACATAAATAAATATCCGGATATTTAACAGAGAAAAAGAGGGCTTAAATAATTCATCCAGCCGACCATAAATAACGCTTGTTTGATTATTGCCTCAGGCATGTGCCCCGTCGGCTGCATACGTCGTTATGTGGATAATACGGCAATGGTGGAGGAGTATCTGACATGAATAAGGACGAACAAGACAATTTACTGGATCGAGTTGCAGGCATCTTTCTTTGGTGTTTTCTTCTGTCTTTTGCTCTATTGCTATTATGGTTTGTTTCCTATTTGTTGGCAGGAGACTGGGCGTATAGCCTCCATGCAGGATGGTTCGAATTAAGCAGGCGTGATTTTGCTTTAGTAAATTATTGGGGAATGGCGTTTACCAAATTTGTTGCCATTATAATCTTCTTGTTCCCTTATCTCTCGATTAAGCTCGTGTTGCGAAAGAAGAGGAAGAACACATAACAAGGCAAATTAACCCGGACTGCAAATTCCGCTGCGCTTCATACGCAGCCGGTTATTTGCGGCGTTAGACCACAACCAAAAGGATAACACAATGAATCAGAAAGTAGACGAAATATCGGAAAAGATTTTTCGAATGAAATATGAGCAACTTGGTGAACGAGAAAAAAAAGTTGCTCATCATCTCGCCGAGAGAATTCATATTTCGAGAAACGTCGCTAAGGACTTTTCTGAAAAACTGACTTTCGGACAGAGGATGGCTGATAAGGTCGCAACTTTTGGAGGCTCCTGGGTTTTTATCTCAATCTTTGCGGCTATAATGGTTACTTGGGTTTTTCTGAATTCGTTCGTTCTGATTAAGCTTGATAAATCGTTTGATCCATACCCGTACATTCTGCTAAATCTTTTTTTATCTATGCTTGCCGCCATTCAAGCCCCAATAATCTTGATGTCTCAAAACCGACAGGCCTCCAAAGATCGACTAAGCGCGGAGCACGATTACGAAGTCAACTTAAAGGCGGAGCTTGAAATAATGATGCTCCATGAGAAAATGGACTTACTTAGGGAGAAGCAATGGAGTGAACTTATTTCAATTCAACAGGAGCAGCTAAGACTTCTCAGCCAATTAATTGAAGACCTAAAGAAAAATCAATGAACGATGGTCTAACAAGCGCATAGAGTCGGCCGGTATTTAAAGAAAAAGGATATTGGTTTTATTTCCTTTCAAACGAAGAAGATCGAATTCACTCCCATGTAACATCCGAAGATGGAGCAGCTAAATTGAGGTCTGGTGGGTTAATTTTGATCCCTCAGGATAGGAGAGGCCATCAAGATACAATTGGACATTTATTAAAAGAGGCAATAAAAAAGAGACCGTTTTTATTTCTAACATAAAGACTCAATATCTCTCTCCAATTTTGCTTGGTCTTCTTCTTGTATATCCAAATATTCTAATCCAAAATTGACATACTCAGAATCATTACTAATATTGACATGTTGTTTTTTATACTGTAAGGACCCAATAATTTCATTAATAGCCTCTCGTGAAACATTGGTGAATTGTAAGCCGGCTTTATATATTGGAACAAAATTCCCTTTAGCATCCTCTTTGTTCTCAATTAATGAAGACCATACAATAATCCCTTTTACCGTCCAAGCGTTACGCTTAGTCTCTATTGTTAAAGTATATTGTCTACCTATATTCAATCTGATATCTGCTTTCAGTGAAATACCACCCTCACTTATATCCAGAACTTGTACATGGTCGGCTAAAGCCATTGAACTATTTATTTCATCGTTATCCACTGGAAATCTCTCGTATCGTCTTCCAACTTGCATAGTATTTCTTTAGGTTATTCCTTTTAATATGATTCAATAGATAGATGCTTTAACGGTTTCTCTAAAGGACTGACACATAGGAACTTGCAGTTATATCAATATCTATCAAACTAATAATTTCTGTTATCTTACCCTTTAAGACATCTGTATATTGCATCCCAGCGATATATATGGGAATTATGTTTCCACCGGCGTCCTCTGCATTAGCTTCTAATAAAGACCAAACAACAACCGCTTTAACAAATAAGACTTTGTTTTTGTATTCTATCTTTAGGCTATATTTTTTACCGATATCCAGTTTCCTATCTGCCTTCACAAAAACGCCGCTTTTGCTAATGTCTACAATTTTCATATAAGTAGCTGACGGCATCTCACTATTGACTTCCATATGTTCTACTTTCATCCTCTTATGCCGTCTTCTCTCCCGAATAGTTTTTCTATAGTCTTTATTTGACGCCTCACAATTCAGGGAAGAGATTATTTGCAATTCCGGGGGAGTTTGCTCTTCTCCAACATTCTCTTTTCTTTCTCCCCTGATGGATTTCACAAAATCTCTAAATGTCTCATCTTTTTCTATGATCTCAATACCCATTCCATTTTTCATCGTGGGAATAGGAGTCCTTATAGTTCTTCTAACAATTCCTTTCAGAAAAGAAACCCTATTGCCTGGCAGTGATAGTTCAATATCAATAGTGGTGTCAACGTTACAACCTCGATTCGTTCTTATAAAGAGACCACTTTCGGACAGGTCACTCGATATGCTCCAAAAGCTTGTGTGATCGATACCAATTCTTGTTTCAAGCCTTTTAATAAATCGTGGATGCTTTCGCTTTTCCATCTTATCCGACTTTGCCCCCACACTTACATGAGGCTAAGTTATCTTTAAACCAATATACTATTTGCATTTAGCAATTTCTCTGCCTCTTGACTTATATCTTACCCATTCATATCAGAAAAGCAATCCTACCTGGGTAGGGGGGGATATTTTTTGTTGCAGTAAGTCAGGATGAATGAACTGAAAAACAAAAAACAGACTGTTTTCAGGTTCAATAAATGACCTTAACCAGAAACAAGGCATGAGGAGGAGCTGTAAAGCCGGCCGCTGAGCGTTGTTCCTTTTCAAACATTTCTTTAATTTCTGAAACAGAAAGCTCTCCTAACCCAGCTTGAATAATCGTCCCGGTAATCACTCTGACCATTCTATGAAGAAAACCATCTCCAGAAAAATTGATAGTGATTTCACTTTCTTTTTTAAGAATTTCAATCTTTGAGAGTGTCCTAACGGTCGATTTGCTCTTGGACTTCAAGGCCGTAAAACTCCGAAAGTCTTTGGTTCCAACAAACAAATCCGCAGCCTGTTTCATTTTTTCAATATTCAAAGGTTTTTTTATGTGATAGTAATAGCGCCTGTTGAAAACATTTTTTTTAAAAGGATGGTTCCAAATCCGGTATAAGTACTTTTTTCCTTTTGAATTTAGCCTTGAATGGAAACGTTCAGGCATTTCCTGGATGTCCAGGAGATTAATATCATCTGGAAAGTATTTATGAAGATAGTCCTCTATTTCGGAAAGTAGCTTTTGACTTTGAGTATGAAAATTTGCAACTTGACCAAGGGCATGAACTCCGGTGTCTGTACGGCCTGATCCATGAAGCTCAATTTTTTCTCCTGTCATCAGTTGCAACACATGCTCAATTCTTCCCTGAACCGTGCTTTTAATAGTCGTCTGGCGCTGCCATCCGTTATAACGGCGACCATCGTATTCCAAAACAAGTTTAATGTTACGCATAAAATTCCTCCACAGAGTTGTCAACAATTATTTGCAATCCGCATTAATTATCCATTTCGCGCCTTCTATGTCCATTCTTTTTTTCCTTTTCGATCCCTTCTTTAACTCCCCTTTGTATCCAGTTATTTCTTATATCATCAACTTTATCTTTATATTTGGTTTGGATGTCGTCAGGTATGATGCCGCTTATGATCTTTATCCCTGATATGACATACGGAAGAGTCACAGAGCTATTCATAAGACTATTGCCGGCAGGCAAAAATGCGATTAGTACCGTTACTATGATCGCTATAAGAAGAAAGCCCTTTAGAAAACCCAACAACCCTCCTACGAGTCTGTTGGCCCAGCTTAAACCCGCTATCTTAAAGATCTTGCCGGCGGTCGCTCCCAGAATAGACGCTGATATTATGCAGGCGATAAAAATTAGGACAAAACTGATCATTTTGGCAGTCCCGGATTCCATACTTTTCGGCATTATATTTGCGACCGAGACATATAGCTTCAAAGAAATAATATATCCGGCAACAACCCCGGCCATTGTTACAACCTGTCTGATCATCCCTTTCCATAATCCGAGGGCGGTAGTCAGGCCGGCGATCCCGAGAATTATGATGTCGAGCTTGTTAATTGTCTTTTCCCCTTTCCGTTTTCTTTTCCTTTCGCATCTGACGCAACCCCACCATTATATCATGCTCAGTGTGGGCGGTTTGCAGGAAGTTAATGATTGCTGTTGCCACCCCTTATTCTTATTGCTTTTTCTAAAAATAAAGACCGCCATTCAAAGCAGTCTTATCGAAATATTCTAAAAAATTCTGGTTATTTTTTCTTGTGCGTTGCGCAATACGCTGATTTTCCGACTGCGGATTTCTTGCACTTTATCCCCTGCTTAGTCTTTCCGGCGCAAATTGCTTTCTTTGCAGTTGCCATATCTACCTCCTTGTGTCCAGTTGTTCTGATAAAATTATATCACATGAAAAAAAACAAGCAACTCTGCAGAATTATTTCTTACCATTTGTAATCAGCAAAGGCAAAGCAGATTTGTTCATGAGGAAGTAGGCGACAGTGACTTTCTCCCTGAAAAGTGCATTCCGTATTTGAACAGTATACGCAAATGTTAACTAATGATGATCTCTAAAAAATGTGGACTATTTTGAGAAAGTTATCTTAGCAATTGAGCCATGAACCGTTTTGGCTTTAATACCTCTTTACAAAAAATCTTTTTTCACTCTTGCTGCAAAGCGTTCGCTTCTCATTCCGATTTCTCCGCCCCTTTTTCATTTAAAAAATGAGTGAGAAATTCCGCGTCCTTTGGGGGTAAATCAAACTTTAAACAGGCCTCGCCAATAAACTTGGACAGGCTGGCGCCAGGATTCTCGAGTCGCTCATCTGATATCCACTTCACTGCCCTTCTCAGTTGCTCACCCTCAGGGAGAATACTCATTATATTTTTCTCCTATAGCTTTATTTAATTAACCACTTACAGAAGGAAAAGTCATTCCTCAAGGTAAACTATGATTTTTTGCTCGTTTTTGCAGTAAATTCCGATATTTTTTTCTGCACATTATCACTTTGACAATGAGCACACTTGATTTTTGGTTTAGCTTCAAATTCTTTAATAGAAAGGAAGACAGTGAACTCATGGTTACAGTCTTTACAGACATATTCATAAGCAGGCATATAGATCTCCTTCTTGTTTGATGATTTACGATTGTAATGTGCACAATTATATCAGTAATTGGTTCCGGTTAGCACAGGAATAAGCGGACCGAAATTCTTTCCTCTCGTAAGCCGCATATCCGTGGCGTGATAATAAGGTTGCTGTCAGGGCTTTATTTTCTAAGAATTTGAGTCGTGATATAATTTCGTTATGCAGATTAATAATACGGACCGTATAGAAATAGTTAGGATCAAGGAGTAGAAATGGCAGTTGAAAATTGCTGAGCCGGAGGTGTTAAAATGGTGAAAAAATCGTTTCCCTTGTCTAAGGTCTATAGTCTGATCGAGCCGGGGCCGGTGGTGCTGGTCACTACCTCCAGCAAAGGGCTGTCGAACATCATGACTATGTCGTGGCACATGATGATGGATTTCGAGCCACCGATTGTGGGTTGCGTGATCAGCAACCGGAACTACACATTCGACATCTTGAAGATGACCAAGGAATGCGTGATCAACATACCTACTGTGGAGCTGGTGGAAAAGGTGGTGGGCTGCGGGAACACCTCCGGACGAACGGTCGATAAGTTCAAGGTCTTTGGGCTCACAGAGGCATCTGCATCATGCGTCAAGGCAGCGCTCATCGACGAGTGTTATGCGAATCTTGAATGCAAGGTCGTCGATGGAAAGATGGTATCCAAATACAACCTCTTTATCCTTGAGGTGCTCAAAGCATGGATCAACCCCGCAAGGAAAGACGCGCAGACGATTCATCATCGAGGGAGAGGCGCTTTCATGGTCGCAGGCGAAACGATCAAGTTGCCCTCAAAAATGAAATAGCTTCCCTTGTGAAGGATTCACATCATGGGATCATAATCGTCAATGGGTGATGCAGTTTTACGGAAGGAAAGGTTTAAGAAAAGAGTTTGTCCTGGAATCCAGACACACATCAGACACGGTGATTATGTAAAATCAATAAAGCTAACCTATTGATTTAAAAGGAAATGAATGGCGGGGCGGACGGGACTTGAACCCGCGACCTCTGGCTTGACAGAACACCAAAGCCTCAAAAACGACCTTTCTATAACTATCTGAAATAACTCGTAATTCCTTGATTATCAAGGGATTACTGCTTTCTTGATAGTTGGTAGGCGTTGGATTATGTTGGAACTATATTCGAGGTCGCGGGCACAAATTAGGCACAAAATTAGCACAAACGGGAGGTTAAAGAAAAGGAGCAGCTTAAAATAATAAAGACAAAGGCCCTGGGGTAACCTGGGGCCTTATGATCAGTCCATGCTCTACCTTATTGCGGTAAGACGGGACTGCTGACTCTCACTTTCACCGGAAGTCTTCAAGCCCTGCTTCTATGCTGGATAGAAAAGTTCACCTACTTACAAACGTTTTCGGAGAGGCCACTTTTTTGTCTCTTTCTTCATCAAGTCTGCATGCCAAATATTTACCAATAGGTGTGGCTTATATCTGAAAATTCGCAACGAAAGGACAGAGTCAGGGTTGCGGTATACAACTGTTTGTCGTCAGTTTCAAAATTATAAATTCCTTAGATTCATTTTTCTATGACTTCTCTTATTTTTCTCAAAAGCTTAGTCGGTGAAACAGGTTTCAAGATAAACTCAGATCCTTTTGCTATCATATCGTTGATATGCTCTGCCGGATATCCGCTGGTGAAGAGTACCTTGATGTCAGGCGTTATTTTCTTTATCGCTTCATACACTTCTCTGCCGTTCCTGTTCGGCATAACGACATCAAGCATCACCAGCTGAATTTTATCTTTATGCAACTTGAACTTACCTATCGCATCCTCTCCATCTACCGCATCTATAACCTTGTATCCGTATTTCTCAAGCAATTTCATGGTGAATTCCCTGACAGCTGTTTCATCCTCCGCTAATAGTATTGTTTCCGTGCATATTTCAAGAGGTTTTATGACTTCGGGTTTTATCTCATCTACCTTTGCCTCTATTATTGGCAAATAAATCTTAAATGTGGTTCCTCTGCCCGGTTCACTGTAAATATTGATATATCCGTCATGCTGTTTGATGATCCCGTATACCGTGGAGAGTCCAAGCCCTGTCCCCTTGCCGACTTCCTTTGTCGTGAAGAAAGGCTCGAATATCTTCTCCCTCGTCTCTCTGTCCATGCCGGTGCCGCTATCGGTTACCGATATGACGGCATATGATCCTTCCTTTCCATATCCATGCTCTTTGATAAATCCCTGGTCTATATCAACAGTTTCAGTCTCGATAGTCAAAAGTCCTCCTGCAGGCATTGCATCCCGTGCGTTCGTTGCAAGGTTCATCAACACCTGCTCTATTTGCGTATGATCTGCCATAACAATCAGGTCTTTCTCTGCAAGTACCGTTCTTGATTTTATATCCTCTCCGATAATCCTTGATAGCAATTGTTCCACTAATTTAACAACTTGATTGAGATTTACCGGTCTTGGATTTATGATCTGTTTCCTGCTGAACGCAAGAAGGCTCTGGGTGAGATTGGCTGCTCTGTCTGATAAGGAAAGGATATGATCGGCATAGGTCCTCAATGTATCATTCTCTTTTAGCTTTATTTGCAGCAGGTGACCATATCCCATTATTGCTGTAAGGATATTATTGAAGTCATGGGAAATGCCTCCGGCAAGTTGGCCGACTGCTTCCATCTTCTGGGCCTGGAGAAACTGTGATTGAAGTTTTTCCTTTTCTTCTTCTGCGCGTTTGCGATCAGTGATGTCACGGAATATCCCTTGAGAACCGACTATTTGGTCACCCATAAGACGCGGAGTTACATTACCTTCAACACTAATTGATCGGCCATCTTTCGCAACGAATATTGCTTCTATTCCATCCATTGATTCTCCAGACATCACCTTCTTAAAAACTTCCATACAGTGAGGCATACAACTCGGATGAAGGATATCATAAATTGAAATCTTTGAAAGTACATCCCAAGTATAGCCCATTGTCTCTATCCATGAGGGATTCACAAAAATGAAATGACCATCCTGATTAACGCTTTGAATCATGTCATGGGCATTTTCAAATAGATTCCGATAACGTGTCTCACTCTGTATTATTGCTTCCTCTGCTATCTTACGCTCTGTGATATCGCGAAAGCTCCATACTCTTCCAGTAATTGCTTGTCCTATTCGCTGAGGCTTTGAATATCGTTCAAAAATTCTTCCATCTTTGAATAGTAATTCATCATAACTCTCAGCTTCAGGATTAGCATACAATTCCCTCACTTTTTTGAGAAATACTTTGGGGTCTTTAAGTTGATCGATCACAAATGATAGTGCCCGTTCGTCATTACGAGACTCTAAAATTTGTTGAGGAAAGTGCCACATTTCTACAAACTTTTGATTAAAGATAACTATTTTACTCTCTCTGTTTACCACAAGAATTCCATCGGCAGTAGACTCTATGGTAGCACTAAGAAGAGAGATGAGAGCCCTCATTTCTGAATTTGCGTGGAGGAGTTCCTGGGAACTTAGATCGAGTGACCGTTCAAGCCTGCCCCTATCAACATCGGATTGCATGTATGCATCATTAACTACTTCAATAAACTTCTGCCATTCTTTGGGAACTTGAAGGGAATCCCCAAAATATTTTTTAAATTGGCGCTTGAGCAGATTGTGCATCTGTTGTATCCTTTATTTCTCTGAAAGGGCGGTTATTGTCATGGTTTGGTTATGTAACTCGCATTTCGTACCCAGATTAGAAGGACAGATTTCTCCATAAGAGTAAAAGCCGGCGAGCACTGTTTTATCTCCCAGAATATCCCGAACCCCTTCCACTTCTTCTTCTGTCCTCTGGTTGAGGATCATTTTTCTGCCCACACAACTTACGAGGATTGCAAGTTCAGGAGAGAATGAACCGATTGCGATATAACTCTTTTTTGCTGCGCCTATTGCTCCATCAATTAATCTGTCGAAGTTTGCCTTCATAAGCCGGGCATATGCTCCTTCAGGTACATCCCCGGCAAACGTCAAGCTCTGTTCTTCTTCGTTGATAGAGAGAATTGTGCGAATCAATCCGCTCTCGCCTTCACCAGTGCGGAGGCTAAGTGGAAAAAGCAGGCCTGAGGCAGGAAGGTTTTTTGCGTGTTCCCCTAAATATTTTTTGTATAGTTCCAGCGCAGATTTTCCGTCCAGTTCGTACAGGATATTCCCTTTTGAGCGTGTTATTAACCGTTCTGGTCCAAAGGAGTCCCAACCTCCAAGAGAACCGTAACCCACCTTTAATCTTTTTCCATACAAACCGAGCACGGCAATGGTATCTCTTGCAGGGACGTCATCCAAGAATGTAAGCGTCTCTTGAAAGCGTTCACCATCCCCGGCAAGTCCCCCTGTGATTAATACTCCTTGTGGCAAATTCTTAGTCAGACCCCTCACTAAATCGCTTCCGTTTACATTACGTCCATCCGAGAGCACAATGATATGCGCAAGGTCATCCGTTTCGAGCGATTTGGCAAGAACTTCACCTGCTTGAAAACTATCAAGAGAACTGTTTATTTTCACCTGGGTGCCTTTGATTTGTGTGGATTCCAATTTGATCGCCGTGATTACCAGAGAGTTGTCAGTGACTTGGGTACCGCAAATTTCACCCGCTGTGGAACAGCCGAAAATATGAGCTTTTGGATAAGCAGCCTTAATATCATGAATATATGCAAGATCTTTCAATAACTGGGTGGAACCGAATAACAAAACCAATTGCACCGCTTCATCAACAACCCCTTTTAACTCGGGGACCCACCCATTTTCTTCTGTCCACCTCTTTTGCTCTATTTTCATTTTCTTAGATCCTCCCCTTCCCCCAAAAGTGATACTACCCATAACGCTAAATATTTCGTAATATACTTAAATAAGGTTATTAATATTAGATTAATAGTATGAATTATTTATGTGATAGTCAAGCCTACTTAAGTCGGGTATGGAAATTTCATTGACTCGAAGCAACTTTCTCCTATAAACCGATATTGTTGCAATTTGATAATAAAATTACATCATCTCTTACCTGTTCCCATTTGTACTGTGCACAATTATATCAGGTTTTGAAGATGTTCAGTACAGGAAGTAGCAAACCGACGCCAGAAATCTCTCGCTACGCTGACTACTATTCGAAGTCCTCAGTGATACTTAATCAATCATAAGAAATAATTCCTTCGTAGAAGCATTGTATCACTTTCGCTCGCCTTTGCATTCATAGTTCATTTCTCTTCTTTGTATATGTGGCGATAAACAGGTCCAGAACTTTCGATAAGGTGACGACACCTTTAGGATAGCCATGACAGAACTCGGCAATTCGGTCGAGAAGTAGTTGCGTTTCATTGTTTACCGGGGTAGTCCCGGTTATCAAGCTCCGCGGTTCTACTCCCAGCATATCAGCTATTTTCATTAAGTGATCTGCGCGTGGGATATTTCCCTTTAACCATCCCCTTACTGCTCCCTCTGATATCCCCAGTGTCCTCTCTATTTGGTAAGCAGTAATCCCTTTTTCCTTCATTAAATGAGCTAAAGCTGACTTCATTTTGGATCTCCCTTTTTCATGCCTTCATGGAATGTGAGACACATTCAAATCCAGTCTTGAATATATGTGAAGTTTGGTGAAATGTCAAGAAGTTTAGTGTGGATTCGCGCCAAAAAATATATAAAATCAAAGAGTTATCGGAAGCGTTAGAAATCGCCTGAAAATAGCAGGAAAAATAACGTTACAGTGTGAAAGCCGAATATGACGCTATATATAGCGGTTGACAATCGTAACATATAACAGTTTTAAGGTCTATAGTGTCAGAGAGCGGGAAAGCCTACTAAACAGAGAAGGAAATCAAAGAAAGATAAGAGGGTGTTAACGAGAATTTCATTAACAAATATACGAGGCAGTTGGGGTGCTACGTTCCAAGGCTTTTCCATCGTGGGGTGGCAGATCAGTTCTTCAGGGTTTCGTGCGCTATGTTCCATGTGTCGGACGTACTGATTTGCTCTGTCTTGTTTAGTATCGTTTTATCAATCTTACTTCGCGAAAAGAGGATTATATGAAGTTTGTATGTATTTATCAGTATGTGAGTTTGTTTAATGAATTTATGGGGTTAGACAACTCTGTGCGTCCTCTGATCGGACTGTATGCAAGAATCGTGCCTAAAACGAACGAAATCAACGAAATGGAAAAAGATGAAAAGTGAACCGCACACTATCACATTATACGCGGTTTTGGCTGTAAACCCTTTCCTATACTGGTTCTACAGACGTTGATATATTGAAAACCCTTTCCTATCAATGTTCTACAGACGGTGGGATATTGTAAATGCTGTAAACCCTTTCCTATCAACGATCTACAGACGGATGAACCCTTATTGTCTGTCTGATTGCTTGTTTGTCTGTCTGTCCGGTAGTACCCCCCCGGTAAAATCAAATGCTGTGGCGGGCAGATGCACGACTCATACCTCTCACAAAGCGCTGGCATCGTGGGGAAAGGCATTGACTGTAGGCAATATTGGTACATGGGAGTGGTAGGGGGATGGGATATTGGGGAGTGTCACCAGGTCGATATCTGGTCATTGCATCGGGGGTATCATGAGCGGGTAGATGGCAGGGAGAAGACGTATGTTGTCTGTAAGGTGTCTGAGGGTGTACCTTCGTCCTGGGTTCGTGTCACGGATTTTCCATGGTATCATCAATGACGGCCAGGTCAGGTTCGATCCCCGGCTTGTGGTCAAGCAGGACTTTGATTTTTTCCTCATGACGCTATACTGGAAACGCTTTATTTGGAGAGACGACCGGTATGCTTTTGTTGCCAAACACTATACGAACAGCGGAGGGCTTGCTGCACACAGGTCGATAGACATGGAAACTCGCTGCATCCGTATCGTGCAGGACAAGTTCGGAGAACATATTGTCCAGCAGGACAAGAAAATGCCGTGGAAGGTCCATGTGTTCACAAGCCAGCGGAATGTTGCCAAATAACCTGCTTGTATATATAATGTCAGCAGGAGGTGGCTGATGAAATCAATCGCAAAAGATAAGCCGAGTATCCTTACTCTGAGGGTGCCAAAATCGTTGCACAAGGAAATATCGGAGGCCGCCGGTAAAGAAGGCATAACCTTGAACACTTATTGTATTTATATTCTGTCAAAAGGCAGAACCTGGCACAATCCCGAACAAAGACCTTGCCAAAGCTTGCGGAAAACGCAGAAACGTACTCAAAGGCGTTTAAAGGCTTAAATGGTCGACAGTGATGATCTAATCGTGTGGAGTGGAATATGCAGAGATTCTTTCCTCCTAAAGTCAACGCACCATTGGAATACGTATTCGTCCCGGAATACTCCTCAACCTATAGCATCGTCCCGTTGCATCACGTAAGAATCTATACGAAATGGGTATTCGTTGCATCACCTAAAATCTACATGAAATTGTTTCAGATATTTGGATGCTTTCTTTTGTTTTCTGAGAGCTGAAAAAGCTTATTTTGCAATTTTGCTATATGCCGTCTCAGCATTGCAGGGTTCAAGTTAGGGTACTGTTGCCTGAGTTCCTCTTTTTTGATTTCCGGCACGAATGTTGACACTAAAACCCTTTGATAAGGCGTTTGCGGCTCATCGTATTTCTTTCTACTTTACTGCCAACTCGTGTCTTTTGTATAAGTTTCATAACGGGCAGAAAGAAGTTGACGTATAGCCTGAGATGCAGATACAGCTCATTCATAAGCATCTGAGCTACCTCAGTATCATAGCGGGCATACCCAACATATCTCCGCACAATGGTGTAATTCTTCTGCTCAATAAAACAGTTGTCGTTTTTCCGATAACTCCTGAATCTGGTAAAGGTTATCTGTTCTTCATGACAGAATCGCACCAGATGGTCATTGATAAATTCACCGCCGTTGTCTGAATCGATGCCGAGCAGATCAAATGGTAATTTTCTACGTATGTCCTTCAACGCATCAAAAACCCAAATCTGTGCTTTGTTCTTTACCGCCTGCATTTCCGTCCACCCAGTGCAGACATCTGTAACATTCAGTGTCTGTATGAAGTCTCCTCGCGGATTGCCGCCTTCATGGCCTACAAGATCGATTTCTAAGAAGCCACACTCATGGATAATTCAGATGTGAATATCTGTCACCCTCATGGTTTCTTGCCGCTTTCTACCAGTCATTGGAAAAAAAGCGATTTCATCATTTTTGACAAAAAATCTTATGATGAAAGGTTAGATCCCATTAACCCCAGCCCTTGGTGGCGCTTCCTTGAGTACTTACTAAATGCAAAGCAGTGGCTTTTTCTCGGTATCGGAGAAGAAGACCCAACACTTGGTCCACTTCTTAACGGGGTAAAGGCAAATCTTTCTAAGTCAGCAAATACGAATCGGAAAATCTTGGGTTTTTGGGCGTTCCATACTCATCGAAAGTCACCTGATCACATAACAAAAATAAATGATTACGGTTGCGTGCCTTTATATTTTGATAATTATTCTGAAATTCCGGAGTTCTTGCTTAGGATAAGACAAGTGGCCGCTGAAATAGACTTAAGTTAAGGCTATAAGGCAGGGTTGACGAAGCAATGTTGTGCGAAGGTATTTCTTTGGAAGGGTAACTATTGCTGAAGTAGTATGGCGTTTGAAGCCATCCTTGAATTCAACAGATGCAGGTGAAGTCCATAAACCACGGGTGTTTATTATGTGTGCACAATGAAGCCCTTTCAAGTCTTAAGCCCCATCAAAAATCTCCCGAAGCAAAACAGCAACATCAGATACAATCAGGCATAAACTCCGTTTTATAAGTCTTTTCAGACAGTTACGTTTACTCCCTACATTCTTGTCAGTAGCAAATCCATTCAATCAATAACCTTGCCAAAGCAAGCCCAAAAAAGCCATTTTTTTATCTTATAACCATATGTAAAAAAACATTAAAGTAACGTAAAATAACGCTTGAAATTATCTACGCCATCAAAGGATAATAAGCATAAGATGAAAACAGTACGGAACATAAGAAGCAATCATCTAAGCCTTATGCCAATTACGTCAGGAGGCACAAGGTGGGTGGCCCCTTCGGGGGGTAGCCTAACGGATTTTTTCGTGGGGAAAGGCCTGTATCGTGTGATGCTGTTGACAGGCAATATTCTGAATTTGGCGAGCCGGTTCGGAGAGCGTAGTGCGGTGGCAGGCTTGGAAGATGCCCTACCACATTATTAACTTCAAACTTGGCGGCTCGGAACGACAGCGAGATTAATCTCAATTTCAACCCCATTATGGCCGTGGTCACTTCTAATTTATTAGGCTTTTTCAGCGAAAAATAGAAGATTGCACGGGCAGAAAAAACTATCCGGTCAGGAATCTCGGTAAAGAGAGAAATTCTTTTTTTAGCTCAATTTCTCAGCCGTAGATGGTAAGACCGCATGGCAAAAGGGCGGAGAGAGTGAAGCCGGTTCAACCTAACTTACCTATATGAGCATCCTTATCAAGTAACCAATTAAGATTTTGCCTTGATTTTCGGGTTTCGGCTCGAAGATCAGGGACGAGCTCTTAATTCTGCATACCTTAAAAACAATATAAAAAAAGGAGTGTGCGAAGTGAAAAGGTATATCAAAATCTGCAACAAACACAGGAAAGACAACGGGTTGTCTGTTAAGCCCGGCAAGGTTGATTGTCCGAATGGCTGTCCGGCAGCAAAAACATGTCCGTGGAGGAGGTTTAATGATGATTTCAAGTGAGTCTCTTAATTATCGGAGAAGAAAACTTTTTAAAGTAACAATGAAAATGAGGAAGTTGCGGGCTTCCTCATTTCAAAAAAAAGGAGTGTGCTGATATGAGTGTAGTGGCTTTAAAGAGGAAAGTCAATAATGATGTTGATTTGGAGTCGTTGCTTGATGGTGCGTCAGTCCCGGTTGAGCCAAAGAACTCAAAAAGCTCGGTCCCCACGCTGACGGTCCCGAAAGCAGTTCAGGAATTGGCAACAAGAGTGCATGATTTAAAGGATGAAATGGACAGCGTAACGTCCATGTATGAGGAAAAAGCTGCAGAGCTTCTAACAAACATTACTCCATTAAGAGAGTCACTGCTACGGTCGTCCTCATATGCCAGTTCGGTTAAATTTCTCGACACGAAACAAAGGCCCATTTCCTTTACATGGGCCAACAAGTATTCGGCCGTCGATTATTCTCATGCTAAGGAAATTCAGGAGGTTGTCGGAAAGCAGTTTGAGGATTATTTTGAAACGTCCATGACAATAACAGTCCTGAATAATTCACCCGAAGCACTCAAGGAATTAATCGGCCTGGTTGGTCAGGAGAATTTTGCCAGACTGTTTAGTGTTAAACGGACGTTGAAACCAACAGACACCTTTAACACAAAACAGTATTCTCTTTCGGAGGACATGAGGTCACGTCTGGCTGCCTGGCTGAAACAAAACAAGCCGTCGGTGAAGGTATAGAAGATAGATTCCTAAAGAACAGATAAAGATAAGCTTCGCTTATCTAAATACAATTAATATTTTCGGAGGTCTTAAAATGTCTAACACTAATAATAAAAAGGTCGCGAAAATTTCATCGAAGGTCCCTGCAAAGAAGACTGTAAAAATGGCGTGCAAGGGTAAGGTTGAAGCCAAGGCCGTGAAGCTCCCGGCAAAGAAGCATGTAGAAACTCCCATATCTTCATGCAAGAAGGTTGAAGCTAAGGTTGTTAAACTTCATGTTGTTCCTGAACATCCGGCCCCTGAAACCTGTCCGAGTTATGTCATTGAAGAGCCGTTGACAGGAAAGATACTGAAAGAAGTCAAGGATGCAAAGCCAGAGGTCAAGCCAGAGGTCAAAGCAGAGGTCAAGCCAGAGGTCAAAGCAGAGGTCAAAGCAGAGGTCAAGGACACCAAAAAGAAAATCACGCCGAAGGCTGCCCCGATCTCAATAGTATCTTTTGATAAAGCCCTGCTTGTGGATGCCTTAAAGGTATCCACAAGCTTTGTTGATAGAAAGGTAACAATGCCTATCCTCTCGTGTGTCAATATCAAGATCGACGGCAGTAAAGCTGACCTGCTTGCCTCTGACCTTGAGTGTACTTTCCACAAGAAGCTCGTTTGCGAGTCCTCCAGTCCCATTAATATCTGCATACCGGCAAAGACCTTATATGATGAGGTCAATGCCTTGCCGGACGGGACTGAAAAGGCTTCCCTTCATTTCTATGCCAAAGACGAAGAGCACGGAGTCAGTTACGTTGTCCTTAATAGCCGGGCGCAGATGTTCACAATGTCCGGTGATGAGTTTCCGAGTCTGCCGGTTTTTAAAGACAAAAAGACTGCTGAGATAAAGAACCTTATTGACCATCTGAAATCAGTGATTCCGGCTGCGGGTGAAGGTGATACCCGGTATACCATGAATGGTATTTACTTTGACCTTGCCGAAGGCCACATTGTCGGGACGGACGGTCACCGGCTCCACTTTACTGATACGGAAAAAAGCAAGGAAGCGAAGCCCTTTATTTGTCCTGCAAAGGCGGTTTCACTTGCCATAAAATTCAAGGCCGCGGATAAGTTCGTTGTCGGTGAAAGCCTCTCCTGTTTTTCCATAGCCGGCGGCCTTATGTTCGCCAGGCATATCGAAGGCTCGTATCCTCAGTATCAAAACATTATTCCGAAAAAACATCCGATTAAAGTCGAGTTCAATACCGGGGAGTTCCTTGAAATACTCGAAGGTGCTATGCCCTTAAGCAACGAGAACAAAACCGTAAAAGTCAACTATAGTGCAAAGCAAATGGAGGTCGTTTCTTCCAACGCTAATCTCGGGCATTACAAGTGGGTCTGTCCGATGACAATGACCGGGACCGAAAACATAACACTGGCTTTCAATTCCCAGTATATCCTTGACGCTTTAAGATCGTTCCCGACTGAAAAAACATCTCTGGCTATCGGTGATACATTGTCGCCCATCCTCATTAATGGCAAGGCGGTTGTCATGCCGATGAGGCAATAATGGATAGAAAACACTTCATGGACATTGTAGCTCAGGTTGCCGTCATGCTCGGAGGTTATGAGGTCTTTGATGACTTCCCTGATGCTGCCAAGCCGCTTGTGAATCTTAAAAAGGGTCATGAGATTATCCAGATATCGAATCCTAACTGGCCTGCCGCCGACAGGAACAAACTTTCAATCAGCGGAATTTATCCTTACGATGAGAAGCACAGATACCAGATATCTTCCGGTGATAATCCGCCGCATATAAGGGTGAGCGTTGACAAGGCAATCGGTCGCATTGTCAGGGACATTCAGAAACGCTTTATGCCGGAATACCTTAGAGCGCTTGAACTGGCAGAGGAACGAATCAGGTCAGCGAAACAATATGATGATAACAGGCACGCCATGTTGTCTCGTCTCGGGAAGATATTTAATGTCGAACCTCAGCGGCTCAATGGGACTTCGGGTGAATGGACATTGCGGACCTATAATATGTCTTCCTATATCCGGGAGCTGAGGGTAGGGGGCACTGATGTAGAATTGCACCTTTGGTCGCTTCCGGTTGGGTTGGCCGGGAAGATCCTAATAATTATAAAGGAGGCTGCGGAAAATGAAAATTCCGGTAAGTGAGATATTCGCTAATCCGAACCAGCCGAGAAAAGAATTCGACAGGGACAAGCTGGACGAACTGGCACAGTCCATAAAAGAGCATGGACTCCTTGAACCGGTAGTCCTGACTCCCCGAAACGGGCGGTATATGATTATTGCCGGTGAAAGAAGGTTTAGAGCTCACCTGATCGTCGGTCTTACGGAAATAGAATCAAACATTATCGAGGCTGACGATGCCAAAGTCGAGGAGCTGGCATTACTCGAAAACATCCAACGGCAGGACCTGAATGTAATGGAAGAGGCAAGGGCTTACAAGTCGTTGCTCGACAGGAATACCATTGAGGAGCTATCGAGAAAACTCGGCATCAAGGTGCCTGTTATCGAAAAGCGTATTGCTCTCTTAAACCTGACATCCGACTATCAGAAGTTAACCGCCTCCGGGCATATCTCTCCTTTTGAGGCTTACGAAATGAGCAAGGTCCCCCAGTCCAAACAGCACTTGATACTCAAGGAGATCCAAGCCGGTGCAATGAAGGGTTATGGCAAGCTGAAATCTTTCGTCGAAAATCTGCTCACGATTGAAAACCAGGGTGCATTTTTCTTACAGCAAGCCATGAGCGACGAGGAGAAGTCGATACTTGAAAAGTTCGAGCAGTCTGTCAGTCAGGTAGAGAAAATGCTCAAGGTCTTTCATGATGCTGAAACCATGGGCCTGTTCGAGAAGGCAACCTTGCATATGAACATTAACCTTGACCGGATTAACCTGATCGTCAAATGCCTGATGGACGTTAAACGAGCGCTTCATAAAAGCCAAGCCTTACAGAAAGCCCTGAAAGCTTAAAGGCTTTATCTTACCTTTTGGAAATTCCAAAGGGTAAGAATAAGGTTTTTAGGAGGTTTTAGAGGCACTTTGCCTCAAGAAGCAACCTATCCTATCGGCTCCCCGAATAAAAAGCTTTAAAAGGCAAATCAGGCAGTCTCTATATTGAGCAAAACCCCAAAAAAGAGAGGAAAAATGATTATTACGGAGAAAAAACAGAAAATTAACGATGCGTCGGAGATGGTTAACGTCTTACGATCCATCTTGAATACCGAGGATGAAATCAGCCGTGAGAGGGAGCATTTCTGGGTTGTCGGGCTGAACGCAAAAAACGTTATCCAGTATATCGAACTATGCTCTCTCGGTACGTTAACCAGTTCTCTTATCCACCCTCGTGAGACGTTCCGGTTAGCGGTATTTAAAGGCGTAGCGTCTATCGTGGCCCTGCACAGCCACCCTTCAAATGATGTTACGCCGAGCCGTGAAGACATTGTGATTACAGAAAGGCTCAGTGAGGCAGGAGACGTCCTGGGGATTAAGCTGCTTGACCATATCATTATCGGTGACGGCTATTGTTCGATGCTCGAGAAAGGCTACATAAAATAAACAGAGGAGGTAGTTTGATGCAAAAGAGTTATGTTGGTGAGACGTCAGGCGGGTATGACTTTTATGAATGTACGTCAGCCCTGCAGAAGTCAATCAGGAGAGGGCTTGAAGAAGATGCGATGTTCTGGGCTATAGAGATTGAAAGCCGGTTCCATGATTATCTCTGGAAGAGATTGCAGATCATTTCAATAGAAGATATCGGTCTCGGTGATCCTCAGGTCGTTCTCTATGTCGCAGAAATGCGGAAACTCTATCAGGAATTGAGGAAGGATTTTGAAAAGCGGGGTGCACGATCAATCAGAATGGTCCTCGCCAATGCCATCCTGGCAATGAGCAGGGCCGATAAATCACGCATAGGCGACGAATTTCAGATTGTCATGTATGGGCGCCATGAGGCGGGTGTAAAACTCCCTATCCCTGATTTTGCTTTTGACCAGCATACCAAACGGGGCAGGGAGATCGGAAGGGGCCCTGAACACTTCTGGACGGATGGGGTGAAGGTGCATCCTCAGAGTACGCTGGCAAATCCGTATCACGACGAGGCTGTTGAAATCAGGTCAAAGAAAAATAGAGAGCCGCAGCAAGAGAGCTTGCTGTAATCCGTTAACTGAATACAAAAGGAGGTCGAATGGGAACCTTGCCATATCTTTACCCTTGCAAACCGAATGTTATCAAACCGTCCAGTAAATACTTTGACGAACTGGACAAGGACCCTGACTGGATAGCAGAGGTCAAGAAAAACGGCTGGCGTTGCGGTGTCTATTCAAACGGTAGTGTTGAATTATGGACACGCCACCATACCATCATAAGTAAACCGCTCAATCGTTTAAGGGATGTGCTCGCAAAGTCTGCGCCGAAGGGGATGGTCCTTGACGGAGAGATATTAGACCACAGGTCTGACCGCAGCTTGGGCAGAATCTATCTTTTTGATGTCCTCTATTACAAGTTCAAGTTAATTACAGACCGCCCGCTGTCTGAGCGGAGAAGGATTTTAGAGGACAATGTGCTATGGGTCCCCGGTGTCGTAGAAATAGCACATCAGGTTATGGTCGGGAAGAAAAACCTTTTTCTTTCCTTAGAGGCAAACGAAGACGAGGGCATAGTCATGAAGAGAGTCAATTCTCCCTACAACGCGTCCCTCATGCGTTGTCTGCAAAATCCATTCTGGTTGAAGGTCAGGAGGTAGTAAGAACGATTGACAATGTTGAATTAAAAGAAAGACACAAAGGGCAAGAATCAGCATTAAAAGGTTTCGGTTCATATCGACATACCAGCCTATCAAATTAAGAGTCTTAAACGGCAAACCATGCAATCAAAAGGAGGCTTATATTATGCAAGCGAGTTTTTTGGACGTTCCGAAGGAGCTCTGCCAAAAGGCCGATCTTCATTGTAGCAATGGCAATTCTGACAAGGTTTACCATACCACCATAGAACAAAAGGACGGCGGCTATGTCGTCCTTTTCGCTTATGGCCGACGTGGAGACACATTAACGAGAGGTACAAAGACACAAGAGCCGGTACCTTATGAAAAAGCAATCGGAGTTTTCAACAGGCTTGTCTCTGAGAAAACCGCAAAGGGGTACATTAGTACCCCCGGTATAAGCGGTGATGTTTTCCCATCGGTTCGGGCACAGACGTTGTCGTCTCCTGAACCTTTGAATACGAAAAAGAAAATGGCAGATGTGGTCGCTCAATTACTGACGCCCATTACTGAGGACGATGCCGAGGGTTATCTCTCCGATAGTGCATATGGGGCCCAGGAGAAGAAAGACGGTAAACGCTTGCTTGTAAAAAGCAACGGCACGGACGATATTGTTGTCCTCAACAGAAACAGCGTTATTATCGAAACATCCCCTTACATAAAAAACGCCGTTCTCTCGTTAGGCCGCGAGGTCCTTCTCGACGGTGAGGCTATCGGGGATGTTTACCATGTCTTCGGTCTATTGGAATTGGACGGAGATAACCTGCGGTCATGGCCCTACAAGTCTGCTCATGAGGAACTTAAACGTGTTGTTCGGAAGGACAAGACAGGCAATATGAAAATCGTTCCTTATTTCCTGACGGAATCGAGCAAGCGGAAACTTTTTAAAGACCTAAAATCGAAAGACAAGGAAGGCATTGTTTTTAAACACATTTCCTCTGTCCACTTCCCGGGTCGTGGCCCTTTGCATGTTAAGTGTAAGTTTTTCTCTACGGCTTCGATTGTCGTCCTTGGTGTGAATGTAAGACGCAGTATAAAGATGGGAGTGTTCGATGGTAAGGCTTTTGTGTTTGTCGGGAATGTCACGATACCTGCCAACTATGAGATACCGGCTAAAGGGGACGTCTGCGAAGTCAGGTACCTTTATGCTTACAGGAATGGCTCGTTGTTCCAACCTACATATCTTGGCGCCAGAGATGACATAGAAGCCTCAGAATGTTCACAGTCTCAGCTTAAATATGTCAATAAGGAGGGTGAATGAATAACCTGAAATGGTTACCAAAAGAAGATGAAAAGAAAATCCTCTCCACTATTGGCGGGGTACCCACGTTCAAGGCCCGCAGAGATTTTACTATTTGCACACTCGGGTTCATGACAGGGATGCGGTTGTCTGAGATCTGCGGGCTGAATATCGAGGACGTGCGAAATAGTGATCGCCTGTATGTTAGGCCGGAAACTGCCAAACGGAAAAAGGGCAGAATCATCCCTTTAAATAACTCGGTCAGAGATACGATTTCATCCTGGTTGACATTGAAAGAGGAAAAGGGAGAGCCCGTCAAGGGGTCTTCCCCTCTGTTCATGTCTCGGAAAAATAAACGTCTTTCGAGACGCACCCTGCAGGATATGTTTGAATACTGGTGTGAGCAGGCCGGATTTTCTAACCGCAGATATTCGGTCCATAGTATGAGACATAGTTTTGCCAAAAGGCTTGTCCAGAATGGAGTGCATCTTGAAGTTGTTCAGAAATTGTTAGGTCATGCGTCCCTGGCTTCGACTGGTATTTATATCGAGCCGGGCTATGAAGAAATGGAGACTGCGGTTCAAAGCAGGGGGTGACATTTCTATAGGTTTCTTGATTTCTTTGCCGGAAGCATACGTATTTATCAATCCCCGGACTGGATGGCATTTCAATAAAAATACACTGTCGAATGAATGGAGCCGGATAAGAACAGCTTTAGGACTTGATAAGAGTTTGAAGTCTCAAAATAACTTTATAAATTAACCCTTTAAAGATGATATGCAAGGGTTCAAGTCCCGTCTGCCCCGCCATTCATTTTCTTTTAAATCAATAGGTTAGCTTTATTGATTTTACATAATCACCGTGTCTGATGTGTGTCTGGATCCCAGTACAAACCCTCTTCTTAAACCTTTCCGTCATTACAAAAAAGCTTTCCAAGATTCTGCATTTTCTGTGCTTTCCAATATTTTCTGTCACAAGCAAGGGAATCTATTTCTTTTTTGAGGGCAACTTGATCGTTTCGCCTGCGACCATGAAAGCGCCTCTCCCTCGATGATGAATCGTCTGAGCGTCTTTCCTTGCGGGGTTGATCCATGCTTTGAGCACCTCAAGGATAAAGAGGTTATATTTGGATACCATCTTTCCATCGACGACCTTGCATTCAAGATTCGCATAACACTCACCGATGAGCGGTGCCTTGACGCATGATGCAGATACCTCTGTGAGCCCAAAGACCTTGAACTTATCGACTGTTCATCCAGAGGTGTTCCCGCAACCCACCACCTTTTCCACCAGCTCCACAGTAGGTATGTTGATCACGCATTCCTTGGTCTCCTTCAAGATGTTGAATGTGTAGTTCCGATTGCTGATCACGCAACCCACAATCGGTGGCTCGAAATCCATCATCATGTGCCACGACATGGTCATGATGTTCGCCAGCCCTTTGCGGGAGGTAGTGACCAGCACCCTGCTTATGAATATGTCTGTAAAGACTGTAACCATGAGTTCAGTGTCTTCCTCTCTATTAAAGAATTTGAAGCTAAACCAAAAATCAAATGTGCTCATTGTCAAAGTGATAATGTGCAGAAAAAAATCTCGGAATTTACTGCAAAAACGAGCAAAAAATCATAGTTTATCTTGAGGAATGGCTTTTTTCTCTGTAAGTGGTTAATTAAATAAAACTATAGGAGAAAAATATAATGAGTATTCTCCCTGAGGGTGAGCAACTGAGAAGGGCAGTGAAGTGGATATCAGATGAGCGACTCGATAATCCTGGCGCCAGCCTGTCCAAGTTGATTGGCGAGGCCTGTTTAAAGTTTGATTTACCCCCAAAGGACGCGGAATTTCTCGCGTATTTTTTTACTGAAAAAAGGGCAGAGAAATCAGAATAACATTTGCGTATACTGTTCAAATACGGAATGCACGTTTCAGGGAGAAAATCACTGTCGCCTACTGTAGTCAACGCGCCAAGGAGTCGCCGTGGAACACTACAGTTCACATAGCAGTTGATACATCGAACGATTTCGACTCATATTGATTACGATAAGAAAGGGGCATTCTTAGAGGTTAAAAAAAGATGTCTCTGTTATAGCTACTATCAATTAATTAACCGTGCTAAACCACTGACATTGTCAGTGGTGGGGTGTGGGGGCGGAGGCCACACTACATAAGCGAACCAACATTGTTGGTAAGCCGAATAAGAATTTAAAGAATTCCTTATCAGGCAAGACGAAGGACATTGTCCATAGTCTTGCCGCATTTAAAGCCACCGACAAGGTCGGTGGTAGTTTTACTCATGGTCTATCTGCCTAAAAACCAGTTCCCAAAAAGATCTGTAACAGCAACGTGATAATGTCCTATTAGAGCAAAATGAAAATGTCCTATTTGCACAATGCTAAACTGCTCCTTTTAAGGAGGAGGCAGGATGGCAGGAAAGGACATAATCATAATGCGGCAGA